>OKTW01000017.1_pt1 | contig 175854 bp, 159 predicted proteins | sample 1606371 | NCBI WGS metagenome assembly OKTW01 (sample SAMEA3879568, study PRJEB24766) | human gut metagenome | biome: human-associated habitat; feature: feces | place: USA | collected 1985/1987
CACTGTATTCCTTGGCACTGCCGAAATTCTTGTACGCTCTGAGTCTGAACTTGAATGTTGTGCTTGCCTTAAGACCGGTTACATTGAAGCTTGTATTTTCATTGCTTGTGAACGTTTTTATTGTTTCCCACTTCGAGCCGTCGTACTTCTGAAGCTCATAGCCCGATGCACTGTTATTCTTATCCCACTGTAAATTTGCACTCACGTCGGTCTTACTGCCACACTTCATTCCCGTTGTGGTATACGGTCTTGTGTTAACGTTAAGAGTGGCATATTCACTTGATAAGCCTTCTATGTAGTTTTTTAATCTGAACGAATACGCAGTGCCTGCCTTGAGCCCACTTACCTTGTGACTTGTATCCGAGGTGTTTGCGGTTGACTTTATCGGTACCCATTTAGTTCCGTCTTTCTTTTCAAGCACATAGCCTTCCGCTATGGTATTTTTGTTCCATTTCAGCGAAATTTCAGACGAAGTAACAGATGATGCCGTAAATCCTGTCGGCTTATCCAGCTTATCGACTACCACAAATCTCTTGTATCCGAGAATATAGTAGTATTTGTATTTTGAATTGTAACTGTAATCCTGTCTGACCTGAGTTCCGTTCAGATAGAATTTTGCTTTTTTGAGATTATACTCATAGCAGTCGGCATTGATGTATATATAGCACCAGTACGTCTTGCCCTTCTCAAATACAGTCGGTGTTAGCCACTCTTCATCGTCATACCATTCAATACTTATAAGGCTCATATGCTCAGGAAGATTATGTGAGATGAAACTCGTTGCCGGAGTTCCTCCTGCCTTCGGAGGTGTTATCTGTACATATATATTCTGATCATATTCTTCAAACGGCACCCTCAGGCTGTTAATCACTACCGTTCCGTCATTGGAAACCGTGAACAGTTCCTTGTCTTCTGATGTCAGCCAGGATCCTTCTCTGTAAGTATCAAGCCTACATCGGAATATATAACCGGGAGAAAGCGCATATCCCGACTTAGGTGTTACCTTGAATTCAACTACATAACAGTTATCTACTATAAGTTCGTCATCGCCGTAAACCTCTTCGTTATATTCCCATGTGTTTAAAAGCGGCGTGACAAGAGTTACCGAATATTTATCAGGTTCCGACGAAGTAAGCTGCAAATCGTTTACCTTTCTGTAAGGCAGGAAGTTGCTGATTTCGACCCCGACCGTCCTGATTCCTTCATCGCAAACAAGAACACTCTTAAATGCAATCTCGTTAAGGCCGATGTAAATATGGTCTGCCGCTTGCCATTCATTTGCGGGATCCTCAAACCTGCGCATCTTTACTGTGTTGGTTGTATACGCTGCAACGTATCCGCTGTTCAGCTTTACTTTTACAAATATGTTGTATTTGAAGCCTTTGCACAGCTGAAGATCGTTTACTATATTGTTTCCGTAAACATCACGGATATTGTTTATCGTCAGACTGTATTTTTCGGGTTCACCCGACGCAACGCTGACGTCGCTTAACGTTGAGCCACCGTGAAAACCTGACACGACCGCCTTGATTCCCGTTACGGCTTCAAAGTCATAATCAATTATTATTATCTCGTTGATTCTCAGCACATTGCCGTAATTTATAACAGCCTTATACAGCATTGTGCATTTTTCCGTAACCTCCGGCGGCGTATACGACAGATCGTTTATAGCTTCGGGAATTCCTGTGAACGAGCCGAAATTCTTGGATACATACCAATCTACCGTTTTTATCGGATCGCCCGTGTTGTACGGATTGGGAGCCCGAGTGAGCAGGTCAATCCTACCTACGCTGTTGCTGTTGACGGTAAAACGTGTGCGCTTGTTATTGCTCAGCACATAATTATTTCTGTCGGTCTTCAGCCTGCAGATTTCGTCTGCGCCTCTTGCGGCCATAGCCTTCTTTTCGTCAATGCCGGCCTGCGGTGCGGTAAGCAGAGTCGTGTACTCTACCTTTTCTGCAGAATTTGTGATCGTACCTGCTTTAGAAGTAAGTACCGCCTTCTCGCCAGGATAATATACCTCTATATCATTTGGGCTAAGCGGCATGGTTCCGCCCAGGAGCGTTATGTTGTAATACTTGTTCTGTAACGCCTCGTCACTTATAACACGGACAAAATACGGATCGGAAATTATCGTTCCCGTTTTATCGGTCACTCTGCCCTTGCTCTTGTTTGTGATGGTTCCGCCCGTCATAACCAGCGATGCGTAATAAGCACAACCGTCTATCGAGGAGAGCGCTATACTGGAGGTGGTTACTATAGTACCTCCGTTTATCAGAGCAGTAGAATTAAGCGTTCCGTGGCCTCCGCCGGCAAAACCGTTATCCAGCTTTATCGGAGTACCGATCTGTGCGTCAAAATAACCATCGTTGATTACAAGATCCGATGCACTCAGCTTGATCATTTCACAATACATCGCATTGGTACCCGTGTAGCAGAATGTACCTCCGTTTATAATGATCGTACTTCTGTTCTCAGCCAAAAGCAGATTCTGGGCTACATCCTTGGCATAGAAATACATCTTACCCGTTCCCACCGAGTCCTCGATGGTCAGCTTACTGTATTGGACGCTTAACAGATGATCCTTCGAGTCAATACTGTTACCTGTCTTTTTAAGCGTATAACCGGCAAGGTCCAGCGTCTTGTCACTTTCTATAGGCGGACACAATCTCGTCAGATAGTTAGGTTTATATTCCTCAGGGTCGCAGTCAATATCTGCGCCAAGCCTTATCTTAGACTCCTCACTGCCGTTGTATGCCAATCTCAGCTGCCGGTAACTACGGACGATAAGGTATCCGTCACTTGAATACTCTGTGCTTTCGCCATCGGTGCCTGCGGCACTGATAGGTATGATTGTCAGCGGCAGTGCAGTTATCATAATAGCAAGTGCCGCAAACAAAGCTGTAATGCGTTTAAATTTTATTTTCATAATCCTTTACCTCCTCATTATAATTTTCAAAGTTCATATAAGCCCACTGCTCTTTATTATATTTTACACCGCATTCAGCAAAATGACATTACCCAGATGGGTAAATTATGCAATTCATATTGATACCTCATTGCCTTTTTCGTTATTGTAAAGCTCATCTTCGGTAATTGTGCGGTTTTCCGCCCGAAAACATCGCCGCAGGTTTTCGCATATCTCTTGCAGACAGAATACCGGCTAAAGTGGTTTGACATAAGATTTGACAGGCAATAAACAGAAAAACGGACATCGGTAAAATGCCGATGCCCGTTTTTATATTCAGTTTAACCGCTTACCTCTTCGTCTTAACCGTAAGCACCTTGCTCCACGAGCCGTACTGCTTAGTATTTCCGTAAGTCTTGTACGCTCTTATTCTGAACTTATAGCTTGTATTTGCCTTCAGTCTCTTGACCGTATAGCTTGTAGAAGTAGCCTTTGTGCCTGTATAAACAGTCACCCACTTACCGCCCTTGTACTGCTGTAACTGGTAACCGCTTGCGGTCGTACCCTTGTTCCAGCCGAGCGTTATTGAATTCTTGGCTGTGGATTTAGCCTTGAATCCGCTTACTCCGTAAGGATTGGTATTTACCTTTACCTCACTGCTCCATGAGCCGTACTGCTTAGTATTTCCGTAAGTCTTGTAAGCTCTGATTCTGAATCTGTAGCCGGCTGTACCTGCCTTGAGCTTCTTTACAGTGTAGCTTGTGTTGGTAGCCTTAGTACCGGTGTAGATAGTTACCCACTTACCGTTCTTGTACTGCTGTAACTGATAACCGCTTGCTGTCGTGCCCTTGTTCCACTTTAATGTCACTGAGGTGCTTGTCTTTGACGAACACTTGAATCCGCTTACTCCGTAAGGATTGGTATTTACCTTGACTATCGATGAATAGCCGCTGTAAGCCTTATTCTTGCCCTCAGTCCTGTATGCTCTTATCCTGAACTGATAACCTGCTGTTCCTGCTTTTAATCCCTTGACAGTATAAGTAAGAGTTGAATTGCCGCTTATCTTCGCAACATTGACCCACTTACCACTCTTGTACTGCTCTATCTCGTAACCGCTTGCGGCACTGTTCTTATTCCACTGCAACGTTACATTGGTGCTGAATATTGACTTGACCTTGAAGCCTGTCACCTTTGAAAGTGTGAGCTTTGCGGTGTAATTGATCTTTTTTCCCGCACCGCATATCTTACACTTCTGAAGCGTGTAACCCTGTGCCGTGTATGTAGGCTTTGCAACAGAATCGGTAACATAGTCGTGCGTGTGATTTTTAAGACTTGTTCCGGGTTTTACCGTCTGATCGTAAATGTAATAATCATCGGGAATTTTATTTGTATTTCTGTCAACCTTCAGCTTTGCCACATCATCAGGCGTAAGCACATAATCCCTGAGATATTTCTTGTCAAGCAGTCCTTCACGCACTAAATACTCAACATCATAATAACTTGCACAGTCATCATCGTATAATTCATCTACATCAACACAACGCCAAAGATTTTCGTCTGACTGATAACTGAACAGTACGCTTTTCTGCACCTCGCTTACAGAAATTATAGTAAAATCAGTATCATAAAGACCTGTTTCCTCGTTATAAATATTTTCATATTCGTATTTTATCTGAGGAACAGACATTTTCAACAGGATATCGCTGTGAGGGTGATCCTCGAACTTTTCGCCCGGAACATAGCCTTCCCATGCGTCAACATATCTTCCGTCGACCCATACGTCCGAAGCGTATCCGAGATCGCCGCCCCAGTATATTTCAGATCCGCTGTTGCCTGCGCTGTCAGTGTAGAAATTACTTCCGTCGCCGTTTCTGTAAAGATAGCTGTATCCTATCTGCGAGCCGCCGAATATACCTGTGATTTCTATCAGGCGCACCCACGAACCATTTCCTACGGTATTATATATGCTCTTCCACGTTATTGAACCTGCACGGGGAACATCATCTTTCATTTCAACCTGCGAGTATTCGTTGAGCAGTTTCTTTGTACCTTCAAGAGTGATTTTTGTGCCGCCGTTTCCGAAGGTGTAATATTGCTTTATCTTGTCTTCGCTGATGCCCTGTCCTTTGCCGTTTCCCTGACCTCCGTATGAACGTGTATTGCCCTTATAAGTAACATTCACCATATAATGATAATCATCGTCCCACGAAATCTGAGCCGAGCTGTCAAGCCGCTTTGCAACAATTGACATAACACTCGGGAAACCGAGTGAATCATAACGGTAGGGATATATTGCGCTGGCAAAAAGCGATTTGCCGTCCTCGCGTGTATAAGGCGACTGGATATAGAAAAGCTGATCCTTATGTGGCGATGTTGACATTCCCCAGTAATCGGTAGCACGTTTCAGCTTTCCTTTGATGTACGAGCCGCTGTAAAGGCATATAGATGAAAATCCTTCCTGCACCGCATCCATATTGTCAAAGAAAGATGATTTTGTCGCATATCTGTCAATCAGATAATCAACATCATCTTTAAGAGCGGGAAGTTTAAGCTTTATCTTGGTATCGTTCCAGGTAACATTATAACTGTCCGAACCGCTCTTTGTCTGTAAAACTATTTCTCCGCCGTCAGTATACGAACCGCAGAAAATATAACCGCCGTCCACTCTGCCGGTATTCTTGTTCTGATATCTTATGTCCTGATAAATGTATGGCTTATCGTCCCAGGAATCCCATGCGGCACTTATAACGCTCGGTTCATCTTCAATATACACACTGGTCTTATCTGCAAATCTGAACGATGTAGGATCGGGATTGTCCGTCTTTACAAAGAAATATTCATTAAACGGAGCAAGAAGCGGAGTTATCGTATAGCTGTACCCTGTCGCACTCGCCTTTACAAGCGCAGTTTCTTCGGGTGTCGCCGACGCACTGATTTTTTTACTTACTTCAGGGAATATATCGCCTACCGGCGTGCCTACCACAGAAAAAGCCATAATCGCCGCCATTATTCCTGAAGTTATTTTCCTTAGCTTCATATTATTTCCTCCTTAGATATATTAAACAAAAAAGGCACAGTGCCTCACAGCAAGCTATGCCTTAAATATCATATATAATGCCCCTGATATCAACGCACTTCTCTCACCGATCGATTGCAATATCTACGCCATATACTATCATAATTATATCACTACAATTTCCGATCGTCAATAATTAACTGACGCAATAAAACAAATTCTATGACAAAATTATTATCATTTTCCCCCGAACACGAAAATCGCAAGTATAATAATTGCCAGTGACCCGATACATATGATCCAGTTACGGTTATATGTCCTGCTCATTTTCTTTTCGTGCTCAATGCGTTCCATGCGTTTTTTCAGCTTGTAATCAGGCTCCTGTTTCATATAATTCTCCTTTCCTGGTCGGCAATGATAAATCACTGAAATATTAAATATCAATTTAACACGATAATGTTATCAGTCAGTTATAATAATAATCCAAACTTTTTCTTCTGTATTTCAGATTGCCTATTCACTACGACATTTCATTTACAAAAATTGTATTCCAAGCCATTTTTCCCGATAAGCCGCTGCTGTGCGGATATTTTTCAGATGTCATACCAAAACTGTACCAAAATGAACCACAGGTTTGTACCATGCGTTACAGTTGCTTTATTTTCTCAATTATATGCGTCATCGGGTCATCGTTATTTGAGCCGATAATGATATCAGCCGCCGCCTTTACATCATCATGCGCATTGCTTACAGCAACGCCCAGATCCGCACTGCGAACCATTTCAGCGTCATTCGGATAGTCGCCCGCCGCAACAGTGAATCTATCCTCGCTGTTTGTTACTCTGAGTAACTGCTTATAACCGTAAGCCTTACTCACTCCTTCCGGCAACAGCTCATAGAAGAACGGCGCTGACAGCACCCTGTTCGTCCCCTCTGCACAATGTTCGTTTATAAACCTCACAAGCTCCGGCATCTTGTCCTCAGGGTATGCAAACAGCACCTTAAGCCAGCCATCATGCGGAATATCGTGAAGACTGCACACATCGCCATGCACATTCTCAAGCGCCATATGCGCCCTCTCCACATCGTTCAGCGCAGGGACGTAGACCGTGTGCTTATGCAGTACCTCGATGCCCACATCGGGAAACTTTTCCATTACCAGCTTTATGTAATCTCTGGCTTTCTGTGTGACCTCGCACTGCCACAGAAATTCGTCCTTGTCAAAGTCGTACACCGCAGAGCCGTTGAAAATGACCGCAGGTATCCTCAGCTTCAGCTTTTCGGCAACCGGCCGTGCCATAGAGTAGCCTCTGCCCGTCGCTATCGTGAACATTCCGCCCTTGTCGCAGAAGTCGTTTATCGACTCCATATCCCTCGGCGAAATCTCTTTCTTGTCGTCCAGGAGCGTGCCGTCAAGGTCGCTCATGATTATCACATTTCTGAAATCCATAGTCTTCTTTTCCTTTGTTTATGCCGTTTTATATCTCTGTCTTCTGCGTTTCAAGGTTTTTCAGCAGCTTCTGAAAATAGTCCGGAAGCTCGCTGTCAAACTCCATATACTGCCCGTTAGGGTGGACAAATCCTATCTTCTTTGCGTGCAGGCACTGACCGCACAGCCACTTCGGACTGCCGTTTCCGTACACCTCATCGCCTGTGACCGGATGTCCTATATACGCCATATGCACCCTTATCTGATGCGTTCTTCCGGTTTCAAGGCGCAGTCTTACCAGCGTATTGTTTCTGTACGTCTGCTCTACAAAGTAATGCGTTACCGCCTCTCTTGAGTTTTCGGTAGTAACGCACATCTTCTTCCGGTCTGTCTTATGCCTGCCTATCGGGGCATTTACCGTACCGTCCTCCTTGATAACGCCCTGCACCACAGCCATATATTCTCTTGTGAAGCGGTGTACCTTTATCTGCCCGGCAAGCACATTGTGCGCCGTGTCATTCTTGGCAACTATCAGAAGTCCGCTCGTGTCTCTGTCTATCCTGTGTACTATTCCGGGGCGGATAACTCCGTTTATTCCCGAAAGACTGTCGCCGCAGTGATACATCAGCGCATTGACAAGCGTTCCGCTGTAGTGTCCCGGAGCGGGGTGCACAACCATGCCTTTGGGCTTATTCACCACAAGCAGATCGCTGTCCTCATAGACTATATCAAGCGGTATATTTTCAGGGAGAATATCTGCAGGCTGTGCCTGAGGCACATCCAGCGTTACAACATCCCCCGCTTTCAGTTTCTGATTTTTGGCGGCATTTTTCCCGTTTACAAGACAGCAGCCCTGCTCAATAAGAGCGGCGGCTGCTGATCGTGTTATTCCTGTATCCTGCAAAGCAAGAAATTTATCTGTTCTTTCGCCGCCTGTTTTACAGGTAAATTCGTAATGCAATATTACCCTCCGTAGCGGTGTTATTTTTCCTCACTTACCGTTTCTGCTTTCATTGCGGCAGTGTTCTGTTCCTTGTCATCGGCATTTTCGTTCTTCTTTGCCGATCTCTTGTTTTTCTGTTCCTTTATCTCATCAATTACAACGAATAAGAGAAGCCCTATAGCACCGAGTACTGCGCATATATCGGCTACATTGAATACAGCGAAGTTGATTATCCTTACATCAATAAAGTCAACCACTTCACCCCTTATAACCCTGTCTATAAGGTTTCCCAGTCCGCCGGCAACAATGAGCGCCATTGACCAGACGTAAGTAGGGCGCTTGACCCTTTTCGATATCATAAGATAGAGCATAGCGACAATAATTATCGCCGTGAATATCACAAGAAATGTCTGCTTACCCTCAAGTATACTGAAAGCCGCACCGGGATTTCTCTCATATGTGATATTCAGCACATGTGTATCTCCGAATGATATTATCGGTATTGACTGATGAAGCTCCATATTGCTGTCAATCAGTATCTTGGTGAGCTGGTCTAGCCCTATAAGTCCTGCGGTCACCGCAAGAGCGATATATAGCATTTATTCTTAGTTCCTTTCGTTGTCAGACGTATATTCCTATGTATTTACTTGTTTTTGCCGAACTCAAGCTCTGCTGTGGGAGCCTTCTTTTCATCCTTTTCGTTCTTCAGACTGAAAAGCACAGAATCACTCTTAGCTTTGTCTTCTTCAGGCTTGTTTGTTTCAGCTTTAGCTTCTGCCTTGGGTGCAGGTTTTTCCTCAGGCTTTTTTACCGAGGGAGCTGCCGGAGCAGGTGCAGGCTTCTTTGCAAAAGCGCTGTCCTCAGGCTTTCTGGCCTCAACTTCTTTTGCTGTATTGATCACGAACTCATTTTCGCAAGCCTTGGGCATATTCTTTATATTCTCGATATGAGCGCTGTATGCGGCGAGGATCTTGTTTGTATAGTCCTGAACTTCTTTTCTTGTACGCTGGAGAACTATCTGTTCTCTTTCTGTCTGCTGCATCATTATTGTGTGGATCTCGTCAGCCTTAGCGTTTGCCTCGTCAACGATCTGCTTAGCCTTGGCGTTTGCTTCTGCAAGGTTCTTTTCTGAAATTTCCTTCTTCTTTGCAGCAAGTGCGTCAGCGTCCTTTATAGTCTTGTCCGCCTTTTCCTTGGCTTCTTTTCTTATCTTCTCAGCGTCTTCCTTAGCCTCGTTTACTACTGCGATACCCTGCTTCTTGGCTATAAGAAGCGCATCTCTCAGCGCATCTTCATCCTTGCGGTACTCTCTTATCTTCTCTGCCAGAACTTCAAGCTTCTTCTCAAGCTCTTCGTTCTCATTCTGCATCTTCTTGTATTCGATAGAAACATCCTTTAAAAAAGTGTCTACCTCTGCGGCATCATAACCGCCGCGCTTTACTGTGTCAAATTCCTTTGATACTATATCTTTAGCATTCACGGAAAAAATCCTCCTAAATGTATTTTTTCACTGTAATATGTATATTGCCTTTTCTGCCTGTTCCGCCGACGCTTTCCAGACGGAACTTTCCTTTTCCTCTGACGGAAAAGATATCGCCCTCGCAAAGCTGTTTTGATACATCGGTACAGACCGTACCGCCCAGCTGTACAAGCTGAGGCATAATATACTTTTCGACTGCCGCCGTCCGTGAGGTGCCTGTCACGCTCCTGACAATGTTGTCAAGGCGCAGTGATGCCACCGACAGCGAAAGCTCTTCGTATTTTCTTTCAGGTAACGTAAAACCTGCTTTTATATCTGTTTCGGTTGTTACTCCGACCCTGCCGATTTTCGTAAGGCTGTCCGAGATCAGCGGAGCTATCTTCTCATATACGAATACAGCCGCTGTGCCTTCCGCAACAAAAATATCGCCTACCGTATCACGCTCTATGCCCAGTGCCATAAGCGAACCCAGCACATCACGGTGAGTTATCGTATCCTCACGGCGATAGATAAGCGTAACTGCCTTTATCGGAAACATCTCTGCCACTGTGACGTCATATCCGTAAATATCATCGTTTTCAAAGTAAAACGACGGGAAAAGCCCAAGACAACATCTGAGCGGATCACGATTTTCCGCACCGCCGCAGAACACTGCGGTCACATCTTTCGGAAAACTTATCACCTGTGCCTGAGCAAACTCGCTTTCAGACAAAAAACGTGTGAAATACGGTCGGGAATTGCTAATACAATCCCTCGCCGCATTCATAAGGTCTTTTTTCAAACCGGTTTCAGTCATCTCAGCCTATTTCGTCAAAGATGTCCTCGCCTGAAATGTTGCTTATCTCGTCTATGAACTCGCCTGAAATATCAACGTTATAAGGAGCAAGTACATATGTAGTTTCGCCTATTCTTCTTATTTCGCCGCCTGTGATGTAGCTTACGCCGCCGAGGAAGTCGATAAGACGGTTAGCTGTATCCTTGTTTGTGTTATTGAACATAAGGATAACTGTTGTCTTGTTCTTGTAAAGCTCTGCTATCTCACCTGCGTCACTGAACTTCTTGGGTCTGTTTACAACAAGGTGCAGTGTTGTGCTTGCGTTGTAAGTATAGATCTTGCTTGAGTTTGAGGACTGTCCTGCACTGCGTGCGGGCATCTCGGGTGCTTCCTGCTTTTCGGGTTCAGCTGTGTAATCGTCCTCTTCATCGGGGCCGCCCCACTTCTTAAAAGAATTCTTGAATGACTCGAATGCGCTCATTGGTCTTTACCTCCGTTTTTTGTTTATATAGAATAATTCCTGTAGCCAAACAGACCGCTGCCTATCCTGACTATCGTTGAGCCGTACTTTACGGCTGATATATAATCCCCCGACATACCCATTGACAGCGTGTCCATGCCGGAAAGGAAAGAATATTTCTGTTTTGCGTTTTCAAAAAGCTCCTGCATAGCCGCAAAATACTTTTCATTGCCCCCTGCGGGCGGAATGGTCATAAGCCCTCTTATGCGGACGTTTTCAAGCCCTGATACGACCTTTGCCGTTTCGATGAGCTCTGTTGGCGATACTCCGCCTTTTGACAGCTCACCGCCTATATTGACTTCAATCAGTATGTCTGTATTCAATCCGTGCTGACCTGCCCTGCGGTTTATCTCAGCCGCAAGGTCTGCGCTGTCTACCGAATGAATCATACTCACCTTATCAATTATATACTTTACTTTGTTTTTTTGCAAGCCCCCAATGAAATGAATTTCGGATTTTTCCGAATAATTTTCGTATTTTCCGAGAAATTCCTGCACACGGTTCTCGCCAAGCAGATCTATGCCAAGACTTTCGGCATAGTTTATCTTTTCGCAGGGTACTGTCTTTGTAACTGCCATGATATGTACCTTATCACGGCGGCCTGCCTTATCCATTGCCTCTGCCACGTTCTGTCTTACAGCCTCGTAGTTAAGCTTTATATCTTCAAGTGTGGTTTCTTCGGCGGATTTAGAGATTCTTTCCGTCATAAAGATCCTTCCCTTCAACTATAACGTTGTCATAAAGCGACAGATAGCCGCTCTTACCTGTGGTATCACGGACAATTACATAGTCCTCGCTCGAATAGATGCGCTCGATCTTCACAAACTGTGCCTGTGTACCGCTCTTGATATAGACGCCTATATTATTGTCCTTATCAAAGTGTATCGCAGATGACGCTATGCGTATGCCATTATAACTGTCGACAAGCAGTTTGAAACGTCCCACGCGCGATGACGCAATAGTTGAATTCAGATCGTCCGCCGAAAATACCGCCACATAATCATCTCCGTGCTTTTCGATATTTTCAACCTTTGCGGTTATCTCGGACTGATCTGCACCGACAATTATCTGCACGTTTGTGTTCTCTGTAAGAACGGCGGCTTGTCCTTCGGTGAATGTTGCTGCAAGCTTCCACTTATAGTCCTCAATCATCTTACCGATAATATCTCCGGATGCAGACGCCGTCTTTGGATTCTTTACCGTTTCGGCGATTTCGGCAGGAGTAATTGTTCCGATATTGTCGTAGGTTATCTTGCTTTCATATCCGTCGATACTGCTTACAAAATAGCCGGTCTCTTCCGACAATACACTTGCCGGCTCGGCTGATATTCTCGACTCCAGCGTCTTTATCCTTGCATTGAGCGATGAAATCACAGATGAATAATCCGTCACCTTACCCTTGACCATATCACGCTTACTCTGAAGATTGAGCAGTTCGTACTTTATATCGGCAACAGCAGAATAATCTCCGCTGTTTATAGCCCGGATAAGCTTGCTGTGCTTTTCGGTTATCAGCTTGTCAAACGCTTCTATCTGTGAATTGTCAGTACCTGCAAGGCTCTGTGCATCGGTAAGGGTATCTATCCTTTTCTGCAGATTTTTGATATCCGCAGTAAGCGTGATATCAGACGCCGAGCTGTAGGTATTTGCGATCACGCTGTTCTTTCCGACCTTAGAGCCGTCCTCGTGCGCATACTGAATGATACCGTTTGTACTGCGGCTTACCGTATGCTCGTTACGGGCAAACACACCGTAGAACTCTATGGTATCCTGCGAATCGTACCTCAGAGCCACTTCTGTCCTGTATGAATGCTCGGTGCCGACAAAGAACTGACTCACAACTGTTACAAGCAGAAAAATCGCAAGAACGATCGTTATGAGCTTTGTCGTTAATGTCCTGTCCATATGACCTTATTCTTTTGCTTCGTCACCGTCTGCCTTGTCAAATGCGTCAAGGATCGATACGGCTCTGAGCGGTGTTATTGTCGAGATTGCATGCTTGTATATCAGGTTCTGCTTTCCGTCTGTATCAAGGATAACCGTATAGTTGTCAAATCCTCTTACAAGTCCCTTGAACTGAAAGCCGTTTGTGATGTAGATAGTTACAGGTATCTTCTCTTTTCTCGCCTGATTTAAAAATACGTCCTGTAAATTGAGTTCCTTTGCCATTTTGATTACGTCCTTTCTTTTTCTCCGCTTTTTTTGCGGAACATAAAATAAAATAAAATCATAACTGTTTTTGTGATAAATCACAGCTACAGATAGCTTAACTTATATTGTAACACATATTGATTGAAAATTCCATAGCTTTATGACAGTTTGAGAAGTTTTTTTCGACAGACGGGAATATCACTTGCTTTTGTTTCTTGCACTGCCGATATAATCTATTGCCTCGTCAACAATCTGCGAAAAGTTCTTTCCTCCGTCAGCCTTGATATAATGGATTCTTTCGTCACGGCGGAACCATGTAAGCTGACGCTTTGCATATTTTCTGGTTTCCTGCTTCAGCCGCTCGACGCAAGGTGAAAGAGAGCTTTCGCCTTTAAGATACGGCATAAGCTCCTTATAGCCTATCGCCTGTGCCGCAGTGGGATAATCAGACTGTTTCATAAACTGCCTTGCCTCGTCTATAAGCCCTTCGGCAAGCATTATGTCAACACGTCTGTTTATGCGGTCGTACAGCGTTTCCCTGTCATAGTCAAGCTGTATCATACACGGCTCATACGGCGAAGGGGCAAGCCTTGAAAGGCGCTGTTGCTCACTCATTGTCTTTCCCGTAGTCTTGTAAACCTCAAGCGCTCTTATTATCCTGTTGAGATTGTTCTCGTGAAGTTTTTCCGCCGTTTCGGGATCAGTTTCACGGAGCATTCCGAGCAGAAAGCCGTTGCCCTTTTCCTGCGCCAGCTTACGCAGTTCGTCACGGTATGCGTAGTCGCACTCGGTTTCCTCAAAGCTCAGATTGTCGATAAGAGAGCTTATATAAAGTCCTGTACCGCCGGTTATTATCGGGAGCTTTCCTCTTGCCGCTATATCTGCGATAATACCGTGTGCCGCTTTCACATAGTCGGCAACCGAAAAGCTGTCGTGAGGGTCGAGAAAATCCATAAGGTAGTGCGGTATGCCCTGCTTTTCCTCTTTGGTCGGCTTTGCGGTGGCTATATCCATACCCTTGTATATCTGCATGGAATCGGCTGAGATTATCTCGCCCGAAAGCCTTTTTGCAAGCTCTACCGAAAGAGCGGTCTTGCCCGATGCTGTAGGTCCGCATACCACTACGATAAACTGTTTATCCATAACTCAACTCCTGTTGAAGAAGTGTTCTATCTTATATTTTGAAAGCGAGGTCATAACCGGTCTGCCGTGCGGGCAGAAGCGGATAGTCTTATCATTCAGCACCCTCTGCGCAAGCGCCTGCAATTCGAGAATATCCGTATCATCGTGCGCCTTTATTGCCGACTTGCAAGCCATCGTATGAAGCATATCATCAAAGAGAGCGCCTTTCTGGTCGGTGGCAGTATTCATAAGCCGTTGTGCGACATCGGCTACTATTTCCTGCGGCGAACATTTCACTACGGACGGCATTGCGGTTATCTGCACTGTGCTGTCATCGCAGAAAACAAGCTCTATACCGCTTTGCTCCACATATTCGTAATACTCGTGCAGTGCCTCATATTCGGCAGGTGAAAGTTTAAGCTCCGTCTTGTCTATAAGAAGCTGTGAGGTGGTGATAAACTCCTCTTTCAGCTTTTCAAATCTTATGCGTTCGTGGGCGGCGTGCTTGTCGATTATTATAAGCTCCTCACCGACCTCGCACAGTATATAGGTCTTTAAAAACTCTCCGATAACACGGACACTTGTTTTTTCGGGCTTCGGCTCGTCTATCCTTTCAACCGTTACCGGCTTTGCATTTATAAATCTGAAGCCTTCGTCAGTTTGCGGTGCTGTTACGGGAATATCGTCCGTATCATCGTCAACGGTGACAACAACACTGCTGCTTACCGCCTTATATGACGGGATGTGCGGCTCTTTTGGCAAAGGTATTTCGTCAATAGCTACACCTGTGTTTTCTTCGGGTCTTGCGCTGTAGTCCGAGCGTGTGCTGTGCAGTGAAACGGACTTTATTGTGCTGTCGCCGTATATTTTTCCGGCTTTTACCGTTTCGGACGGTTCTTCCGGCTTTATATCAATGACCGGACGTTCCTCAGACAAAAGCGGAAGCGTTACGGGGATATTAGTGAGCGTCTGCTGTTCACGCTTTATTATTTCGGGGTTGTGTCTGAAATAATCGTCTGCGTTATCGTATTTCTTCGGTTTTTCGAGCTCTATCTGCCGTTTATCGTCTGCGGCGTTCACCAGTGCGTTCTTTACCGCAAAATACACTGCATCGAACACAGGCTTTTCATAAGCGAAGCGTATCTCGGTCTTTGCGGGGTGTACGTTTACATCGACAGTTTCAGGAGAAAGCGTTATATCCAGTATGCAGGCAGGAAATTTTCCGACCATCATACTGTTACGATACGCTTCCTCAAGCGCCGCCATACAGGTGGTGCTTTTTATGTATCTTGTGTTCACGAAAAACGTCTGCATACTTCTGCTGTTACGGCAGAAAAGCGGAGATGAAACATAACCGCTTACGTCTATGCCGTTAAGCGAAAAATCAACAGGAATAAGGCTGTCGGCAAACTGTCTGCCAAATACCGCCTTTGCCGCAGACAAAAGCGAGCCGTCGCCCGATGTCATTCTGACGCTTTTGTTATCTCTTATGAATCTGAAGGAAATATCGGGGTGGGAAAGTGCAAGTCTGTCGACCGTTGCCGCTATGAAATTACCCTCGGATATGTCTTTTTTGAGGAATTTAAGTCGTGCGGGAGTGTTGTAGAAAAGCTCCTTTATCACGATAGTCGTGCCGACGGGACAGCCGCAGGATTCGTGCTCCTTTTCCTCACCGCCTTCGATAATGTAACGTCCGCCGAGTTCATCGCCGTCCTGCCGTGACATCATCTCTATCTTTGCGACCGCCGCAACGGACGCCAGCGCTTCTCCTCTGAAGCCCATCGTCATTATGCCCGTAAGGTCGTCGCCTGTGCGTATCTTGCTTGTGGCATGACGGAGAAAGGCTGTCGGCATCTGATCGTAAGCTATGCCGCAACCGTCGTCCGTTATACGCATATAGCTGATACCGCCGTGCTTTATCTCAACGGTGATATGCCGTGCGCCTGCGTCTATTGAATTTTCCACAAGCTCCTTTATTACGGAGGACGGGCGCTCTATGACCTCGCCTGCCGCAATAAGCTCCGCTACGCTTTTATCAAGCAGTCTGATTTCGGGCATTGGTTTTCCTTTTCTTTATAACATTGCTTTTAGTTCTTCAAGCTTTGCGTAAGCCTCTCTCGGCGTCATATCGTCAAGGTCGAGGTTTTTTATCTCGGCTATGACGTTCTGCCTGCCGGTTGCCTCAAAGTCAATCTGGCTTTCGGATTCTTCTTCGGCTCTGAGTTCAAGCTCACGCTGTATTTTCGGTGCTTTTTCAAGTTCGGCAAGAAGCTGTTTTGCTCTGTCGGTGACTTTCTTCGGAAGTCCTGCAAGGCGTGCGACCTCTATGCCGTAGCTGTCGTCCGTGCCGCCCTCGACTATCTTGTGCAGAAACTTTATATCCTCGCCGCTGCGCTTTACCTTTACGCTGTAGTTACGCACACCGTCAAGCTCGTTTTCTAGCGAAATAAGCTCGTGGTAATGCGTTGCGAAAAGCGTCTTGCATCCGATAGCCTTTGAACTTATGTACTCGGCTACCGCTTTTGCTATTGATACGCCGTCGTAGGTCGATGTTCCTCTGCCTATCTCGTCAAGGATAACGAGTGAGTTTTTAGTCGCTTCGTTAAGGATAGTTGCAACCTCGGTCATCTCGACCATAAAGGTGGACTGACCTGCGGACAGATCATCGCTTGCGCCGACACGGGTGAATATCCTGTCCACTACTCCGAGCCTTGCGTAGCTTGCAGGCACAAAGCAGCCTATCTGTGCCATAAGGACTATCACGGCTACCTGCCGCATAAACGTGGATTTACCCGACATATTCGGACCTGTGATTATCATAAGGCGGTTGCTTTTAACATCAAGGTAAACGTCATTCGGGGTGAAAAGTATCTCGTTGACCATCTTCTCGACAACGGGGTGTCTTCCGTCCTTTATCTCTATGACGCTGTCATTTGCCATCATCGGACGGCAGTAGTTGTTTTCTATGGATACAACGGCGTAACTGCACAGCACGTCAAGCGCCGCTACAGATTCGGCGGTCTGCTGGATAAGGTCGAGCCGCTGTGCGATAAATTCACGCACCTCGGCAAATATTGCCGCTTCAAGTGCAAGTATCTTATCGTTTGCGCCGAGTATCTCGTTTTCTATCTTCTTAAGCTCATCGGTAATGTATCTCTCGCCGTTTGTGAGCGTCTGCTTTCTTACATATCTGTCGGGCACCATCGACACATTGCCCTTTGAAACCTCGATATAATAGCCGAACACACGGTTATAGCCGACACGCAGATTCTTTATGCCGGTAGCCTCTTTTTCCTGCTGTTCTATCTGAGCGAGAAGGTCCTTGCCGCCGCCCGTGATATTTCTCAGGCGGTCAAGCTCCTCATTGAAGCCGTTCTTTATATAACCGCCGTCCTTCATCAGTGCGGGCGGTTCATCGGCTATCGCTCTTTCTACTAAATCCGCAATATCGTCAAGAGGGCTTATCTTCTTATCAAGGCTCTTTGTAAGCTGTGTGCTTATCTGCGACAGGTCGCTTTTAAGCTGAGGAAGTATCCTGCAGGTAGCGCCGAGCGCCTTTACATCCTTTGCGTTTGCCGCCTTGTAGATTATCCTCGTCATAAGACGTTCAAGGTCATAGACTTTCGCAAGGTCGGTCTTTATATCATACAGTGCCGCAGAATTGTTTATGAGCGCTTCTACCGCATCGTGTCTGCGTATGATAGCCGCCGTATCTGTAAGCGGCTGCTCTATGCACTGTCTTAGCTTTCTTCTTCCCATTGAGGTATCGGTCTTATCAAGCACCCACAGAAGCGAGCCTTTCTTTTCACCGCTTCTCATTGTCGATGTCAGTTCAAGGTTTCTTCTTGTGGCAAGTCCAAGCTGCATAAATTCGCCGCTGCTGTGTACGTTCAGCTTTACAAAACGTTTTGCTCCGCTTCTTTGTGCCTTATACAAATAGCGCAGCAAAGCGCATAAAGCTCTTAATGCGTTGTCCTTTCCGGAAAGGCCTATTTCATCTGCCGTGCCGCCGAACTGTGCGGTTATCTCGGATACGTCATCTATGGAAAAATCCTCATCGGAAAGCTGTTCCGCAGAGCATTTTCCGTAACGGTTCCTTATAAAAGTATATGCCTGTTTCCGATTCAGAAACTCCGCATTGAACAACAGCTCAACGGGGGTATACTGCGAGAACTGTGCTATTATATCCTCGTCGGTCTTTTTTGAATTTGCCTTTTCAACTGCGTGTACCTCGCCCGTTGAAATATCGGCAAACACCATACCTGTGCCGTTTTCTCCGACATAGATACAGGAAATATAGTTATTCGAGCCGTCCTCAAGCATTGACGCTTCTATGACCGTGCCTGCGCTTACAAGCCTTACTATATCACGCTCTACAAGTCCCTTTGATAACGCAGGGTCGGTTGTCTGCTCGCAGATAGCTACCTTGAAGCCTTTATCTATCAGCTTTTTTATGTAGCCCTCCGCAGAATGATGCGGTACGCCGCACATGGGCGTACCCGCTCTTGATGTCAGCGTCAGCTCAAGTTCCTTTGACGCTACCATTGCGTCCTCGTTGAACATTTCATAGAAATCGCCCAGACGATAGAATAATATATAATCCTTGTAATTTGCCTTGATTTCAACATACTGCTGCATCATAGGCGTGAGCTTTTCTCCGCTGTTTCCTGCTTTCAAGAGTTTCATTCCTTTCGGGTTTATTGATTGAATTTACGATGCTGTACTGATTAGTGGCATCCTCCGCAGGTCGAGCATGAGCCTGAGCAACCGCCTGCCTGTACCTCGCAGGTATCAGGGTCTTCACCGTCACAGCACAGTGCGATAATGCCGTTTACTTCCTGTAACAGCTTATCCATATCAGCCTTTGCTATTGTGAAATCAGCCATATGCTCGTTCTGCATAACGAGAGTGTATAATCTCTGCATCTCCTTGTTCTGTGTGTCGAGCTTTTCCTTGTTCTGCTCTTCCTTTGACTTGCTCATTTCAAGCGCTACGTTCTGACGTGCAAGGTTGAATTCGCCTATAAGCTCCTGAAGCTCCATATCAGCGTCATTTGCCTTCATTGCCTCGTTATAACGTACATAACGCTCGTCTGCCTGTATAGCCTTGCCGAGCTCTCTTGCTGCTTTTATTGCGTCCATTTTATTTTTCCTTTCTTTCCGCTTTTGCGGCTGTTAAAAATATATATCTGACGGGGATTCCCGACCGATTGCGAAAATTCAGTCATTCACGCTTACAAGCTCGCCTGTGACTGCCCAGGGCAGAGCCTTTTGTATTCTTACCGTGACGTACTTTCCTATCATATCCCTTGTGCCGTTGAAATCAACGATAACGCCGTGGCGGGAATGGCCTGTCATAAGTCCGTCAGCCGTTCTGCCGATACCCTCGCACAGAACCTCGACCTCATCTCCGATAAAACGTTCGTAAGCCTTTTCACCGATAGAATTCTGCACATCAAGAAGCTGTCTGAACCACTTTCCCTTATCCTCATCGCTTATGGGGTTGGGCATAGCCGCCGCCTTTGTTCCCTCACGCTTGCTGTAGATAAAGGTATATGCGGAATCATAGCGTACCTTCTTCATAAGCTCCACAGTGCCGAGAAAATCCTCATAAGTTTCGCCTGGGAAGCCTACTATAATATCTGTAGTGAGTGCTACCTTCGGTATGCGTTTTTTTGCATATTCGATAAGTTCAAGATAATGCGCCGTGTCATAGTGGCGGTTCATTTCCTTTAAAATTCTGTCGCTTCCGCACTGTACGGGCAGGTGCAGATGATACGATATATGCCTGCTGTCCGCTATCGTATCTATAAGTTCGTGCGTGCAGTCCTTAGGGTGAGATGTCATAAAGCTGAGCTTATATTTTCCGGGTATCTTATCAAGCTCGGAAAGCAGCTTTGCAAAGCCGAAATCATATTCCTTGCCGTAAGAATTTACGTTCTGTCCGAGCAGTAGTATTTCCTTATATCCGTCATTTATAAGCCCTTTTACTTCGGCTATGACCTCTTCTGGTCTGCGTGAACGCTCTCTGCCTCTTACAAATGGAACTATACAATAGGTACAGAAGTTGTTGCAGCCGTACATTATCGGCACGCTTGCCTTTACCTTGCTTTCTCTTATTACGGGAAGTCCCTCGGCAATAACACCGTCACTTTCGGGAATAGACAGCGTTCTGCGGTTCTCGCTGAGCTTTTCGTATATCATCTGCGGTAAGGTATGCATAACGTGAGTGCCGAAAATTATATCGACCTGCGGGAACGATTTTCTCATTCTCTGTGCTATATGCTCCTGCTGTACCATACAGCCGCCGACCGCAATTATTAGATTTCTGTTCTTCTCTTTCAGCTTTTTGAGTGCGCCTATATTACCGAAAACTCTGTCCTCTGCGTTTTCTCTTACGGCGCAGGTATTGAAAAGAATAAGATCCGCAAATGCGGTTTCGGGTGTGAAGCCGTAACCCATCTGTGCAAGCATACCCTTTATTTTTTCTCCGTCGCTCACGTTCTGCTGACAGCCGAAACTGTGGACGTGTGCCAGCGGCATCTGCTCACGCTTTGCGTTTATCGCTTTTACTTTTTCTATATATTCCTGCTGAACAAGCAGTTCTTCCTTGTTTATCTCTTTAGTCAAGCTGTTTCTCCGTTATTTATCCAAAGTCCTGTTGCAAAGACAGTATACCATAGTAGATTATAACATTATTTCATCGTGCAGTCAAGCACGATGAAATAATGTTATAACGTTCTCAGGCAATTATTGCCTGAGGTTGTTATTGCGTAAGCAAAAACGTTCTCAGCCATTGCGTAGCAAAGCCGCATAAAAAAAGCCTTGCGGCTCAGAAATATGAAAAAGGGGCAACCATGACGGTGCTCCTTTTTTGTGTTAAATGGCTTGCTAAATAGGAATTTACATAATACAATGCTCAAGTATCGGATTCTTCATCTTTGCGTAATAAATGATATGCTGAATTGTTTCTTTAACCTGTTCTATTCCAATTTCTTTTTCATCATTCCCGCAGTCAATACCTAAAACACGCTTAATATTATATTCTAACCACTCCAATCTACCGTTATTGCAGTCATACAATGTTTCCCAATCTATGGGCATTTCCCCACCGGCATTTTTATATCCTTGCAAAAAAGCTTGAAATAATTGAAAATCAATTTTACAATCTTCATACCCCGACCAACACAATGCCAATTCAAACAATTCCTTAAACGGATTGTTATAAGATAAACATTCTAAATCAATAATGCGATAATCATTCCCATTCCAGAGAACATTTTTGCAGTCCATATCGTTATGACAGATTGACACGATATGGGGTAGTTTCTTTCGTGCCTGATTACCTTTATTTTGACTGTCTTGAATCACAGATAAAGCGTCTTTCAGCATTGCATATAACTTCGTATCGGTGTGTTTCATTTCTGCAAGATAGAAATTCCAATCAATAGACATTTCATAAAAAGCTTCATTTTCATACTTTTTGTCTATACTATGGATTTCGGCAAGCACCTTCCCCATTTCTTTGCAGTGATTTGCTGTTATCTCGTTGCTTTTTAAAACTTTCCCAGGAAAATAGTCAAATATATAGAAATATTCACCATCTATCTCCTGCATTTTTCTTCCACACAAAGACAATGCAGGAAGAACCGGAACACCTTGCTGCTCCAATAATAGTTCTATCCGTTCAGCTTTTGCATAATTATCCATAGCGGTTTCTCTTTGCATAACAAACGGATTTAGCAACTTCAGAGCGAAAGTTCCTTGCTGTGTGCTAATCTTATACATCTTGTGCATAAAGCCACCGCTCAAGCACACCGGTTCACCGATTATCTTCCAATCATATTTTTCTGCTATCTTTGTAAATATTGACACTTTGCTCCCTCCAAATACAGATTTATCCGCCGGATTAACCACCCTCGCAAATCCAATATACCACACATTCGCATTTCGGTCAATAGTTTTCCAATACAACTACCATTGGACTAACATCGCAGACCGCATAAAAAAGAGCCTTGCGGCTCGGGGGTATAGGAAAAGGAACAACAGTGACGGTTGCTCCTTGTGTGTTATACTGCTCGATAAATAGGAATTTAACGTTTATTCGAAGATTAAAGTTTCCCGATGAGAAAAAACCAATTTGATATTTTTCTTTGGATTCATCAACAACATTAAAGTACCTTGTTCTTTTGTTCCCATTTGTGTTGTCATAACCAAAGAACGATATGGTTTAAAGCCGCATTTTTCCTGAACTCGTTTAGAGCGTTCATTAAAGTTATAATAACCGCAAAGCAGAAAATCATAATCCAATTCATTGAACAAATAATCTATTACTGCATTTACAGCTTCGGGGACAAGCCCGTTTCCCCAATAGTCTTTACTCAAAACATAACCTAATTCTCTGCCGTAGTAATCCTCGAATTCTGTTAAAGCATCTTCTAACCCATACTTTTCTATGCCAACAGTACCGATTACTTTATTATTTTCCTTCAAGCAAATTGCAAATACTTTATCATTGCTGATAAATGAATTCATAATACTCTGAGATTCGGCAATACTTTCATGGTGTTTCCAGCCTGCCATCTCACCAACGCCTTCGACGGACGCATATTCATAAAAATCTTCCAAATCGGTTTGGCTGAATGGTCTAAGAATGAGCCTTTCTGTTTCTATCACTTTTCCGTTTATTCTGAAATCAGCGTTCATATTTTCACCTACTACATTAAATTCCGATTTGTCGGGCAGATTATCCGCCCTTATAAGTTCATTATACCATGCATTTCCACTTTTTTCAACCGTTTTTGCAAAGCGAGCTGTAACGCAATGGGCAACAGCTTGCCGTAATCAAACAAAAAAGCGGAACAAGGAGGTCTGCCCGGTTGCAATCCTCCTTCATAAATGCTATAATTAATTATCCATAAAAAAACGGACGAAAGGACTTTATATGAATACATTATTTAAAGGGATAACCGCAATTCTTCCGGACGAAGAAAGCGGATTTTCCGCAAAGGTATGCGATATTGCGGTAAGCGACAGCGTTATCTCCTATATCGGTGACGATGCAGTAAAAAACGGCTTTGTTCCGGACAGGACTATTGACGGCAGGGATAAGCTCATTACAGCAGGGCTTGTAAACAGCCACACGCACAGCTATATGTCGCTGTTCAGAAACAGTGCGGACGATCTTATGTTCCACACCTGGCTGTTCGACAGGATAATGCCGATGGAGGACAAGCTGACCGCCGAGGATATGTACTACGGCACACAGCTTGCCTGCCTTGAGATGATAAAGACGGGTACAACGGCTTTTCTGGATATGAATATCGCCCGTGACTGCATTACAAGAGCGATAAGCGAAAGCGGTCTGAAAGCGACAATATCAAGAGGTCTTGTAGGAAACGGCAGAGATGACGAGGGCGGAAAGACAAGAATTGAGGATACGCTGTACGATATGCGTACCTACGGCGACAACAAGCGTCTTAAATTCATGATGGGTCCTCACGCTATCTATACTACCGACAGGGGCTATCTTGAGCTTGTAATGGAGAAAGCCGCAGAATACGGTCTCGGCATAAACATTCACCTTTCCGAATCGGTAAAGGAAATTGAGGACAGCATAGCACAGAACGGCTGTTCGCCTGTAAAATATCTTGATGATATGGGAATGTTCAAGTTCCATACGGTTGCCGCTCACTGCGTACAGCTATCCGACGAGGATATTGATATTCTCGCTGAAAGAGGCGTATATGCCGCTACTAATCCTATCAGCAATGCAAAGCTCGGAAACGGCTTTGCAAGAATACCCGATATGCTCGACAAGGGCGTAAAGCTGTGTATCGGCACTGACAGCGCAGGAAGCAACAATACGCTGAATATGTTCAGCGATATGAACTTTATCTGCCTTGCGCACAAGGGCAACTGCCGCAGTGCTACAGCGGTTTCTGCACGTCAGGCGCTTAAAATGGCTACCGAAACGGGCGCAAAGGCTTTAGGCTTTGACAACACGGGAATACTTAAAGAAGGCTATGCGGCTGACCTTACCGTAATGGATATGAAATATCCCTCGCTCCAGCCTGTGAACGATTCTGTTGCGGCTATGTGCTACAGTGCGAGCGGATATGAGGTCGAAAGCGTTATGGTTGACGGTGAGTTCTTAATGGAAAACCGTGAGATAAAGGGAATGGATGAGGAACGCATTTACTTTGAATGCAATAAAGCGATGAAAAGAATAGACGATTAACGGAAAGGAAAACGAAATGAGCATTATAAGAGATGAGAGCCTGTGGGAAAGCGGCGAAACAAAGATAAACTGGGTAAAGGCGAATATGCCGTTACTGCGTGGAATCGAAGAAGAATTTGCGGTATCAAAGCCGTTTGCGGGACTGAAAGTAGCGCTTTCGGTACACCTTGAAGCAAAGACAGCTTACCTTTGTCGTGTAATGGCGGCAGGCGGCGCAGAGATGTATATCACGGGCAGTAACCCACTGTCAACGCAGGACGATGTTGCGGCGGCGCTTGTACACAGCGGACTTAACGTATTTGCGTGGCACGGTGCTACTGCGGAGGAATATCACGCACATACGGCGGAGGTTATCAAGATCGCTCCCAATGTCATCATTGATGACGGCGGCGACCTTGTAAACCTTATCCACAACGAATATCCCGACCTTATCCCGAATGTTATCGGCGGCTGTGAGGAAACCACAACGGGAATTATCCGCCTTGTAGCTATGGATAAGGCTAAACAGCTCAAGTTCCCGATGATGCTTGTAAATGACGCAGACTGCAAGCATCTGTTCGATAACCGCTACGGCACGGGTCAGTCGGTTTGGGACGGCATAAACCGTACAACGAATCTGATTGTTGCGGGAAAGAACGTTGTAGTAGCAGGCTACGGCTGGTGCGGCAAGGGCGTTGCGATGAGAGCTAAGGGGCTTGGTGCATCGGTAATAGTAACCGAGATAAATCCGATAAAGGCAATGGAAGCCGTTATGGACGGATTTAAGGTTATGCCTATGGTCGAGGCGGCTAAGATAGGCGATTTCTTTGTAACGGTAACAGGCTGTAACGATGTAATCGGAGAAAAGGCATTCCTTAATATGAAGGACGGGGCTATCCTTTCAAACGCAGGTCACTTTGACGTTGAAGTAAATGTTGCAAAGCTTAAGGAAATGGCTGTAGAAACGGGCGTTGCAAGAAACAATATTCAGTACTACAAGCTGGCAAACGGCAACAGGATAAATGTTATTGCCGAGGGCAGACTTGTAAACCTTGCCGCAGGCGACGGTCACCCGGCAGAAATAATGGATATGAGCTTTGCTATACAGGCTCTGTCAGCCGCATATCTTGTTAAGAACAAGGACAAGCTGAAAGCAGGCGAAAAGATGACGGTAAACGTTCCTGCCGAGGTTGACAAGGAGGTTGCCGAGAGAAAGCTCAGATACTGGGGCATTACCATTGATAAGCTGACTGAGGAACAGGAAAAGTATCTTGGTAGCTGGGAAGTGTAATTCATATAACGATTTTAATGGGTTGTGACACAACCCGAAAATGAAAAAGTGCGTCGAAGCGCTAAAAATAGTGCGCACGGCTCGCTTTTTTGTATGGTTCACTTTTATTATACTGCTTTGGTAATTAACATTGATAGCAAGCTACCGATAGTGCTTTTTGTCGGATAGCACTTCTCGGGTTCGCTATTCTGTGCGATAACGTTGCTGCTATGTGTGAGGGAGACAACCCAAGGGGAGAGAGGAAGGCGCTCCAAAGGCGCTTTCCCCTCTCCCCTTAGGTTTTCTCCCTCACTCTCCCTCTTTCCTGACCTCTCTCCTCTTCTGCCATAATGGGGTGTTGGCGATAAGACACACAAACGATTGCGTTTCAAATCACATTATAAGCGGGACGCTGACGCTCTGTTCGACCCAGGGGACTGTACAGATATCTTTGGATAGTGCGTTTTTTGGAAATTTCGGTGACAGTGCAGTTGCACCGATTTACTCACGAAATTATTAACACCTTGCCAGTACGGAAACTGTTTTCAGCGTTGTTGGCTATATATTTATTGCTATGACTTTTTTACAATATACTGCATTGTAATTTTAATGGAATTTGATAAGCGAGGAATTGTGACACCCCCCTTTTTATCGTATAAAAACCGATACTATGAAACTAATGTAACTTTGGATAAAACCAACAAAAAAACATTTAAAATTCGTGATTATAACGAATAATGCTTATTGAAATTTATAAGATATTCTGATATAATAAAATCAGAAAAATTAAGGAGGTATCCCCATGAAAACAAAATCAATCATTCTCACAGTATCAGCATTTCTAATTACAGCAACGCTTTGCGCTTGCTCTTCAAATGCAAGCACATCTTCCGCTCCGGACAGCACTCCTACAACCTCCAGTGCTTCTACTGCCGATAATTCATCTGTCGAAAGCAGTAACGAATCTGTCGAAAGCAGTAACCAATCCGACGAAAGCAGTAACAACAGCTCGGAAGAACAGATTGACATCGACAGCATAAAAGCCGAGGTTCTCACCGACAAATCTTTCTGGAGCAAATTCGGCAGTATCACTTATGACGGAAAGACAATTTCACTGAGCGATGATTTTGATGATCTGAAGCTCTGCACAGACGAAAGCATCGGCAACGAAATAATCGACCGTGTAACCCGGCAACGACTGTTTAATCAAAAGGTTGATTTCTGCTCAGGCTATGAAGCTATAAAAAACGGAAAAGAAATGATCAATGCCACCAGAGCGGAAATAGACGAATTTATAAAGAAAAATGCCGTCTACGGAAACTATCTTGAGGCAAACCCCGATTTCTTCGGATTTTCCGATATGAAGGGCTTTTATGAAAAGGCAAGCGAACTCTACACAGGCTTCACATATGACAACTTCAAGGATTTTATTCCTGATAAATATGCGGAATATGACGGCAAGCTGTGCATTTACGCCGCATTCGGCGAAAAAGGAAACGGCGATGAAAGATACTATCAGGCTAAATATCTGCTGTTCTACGACGACCAAAACAACAATGACATTATGTGCATTACCGCCATTCCCACCGGCGTCACAAACAATGAAATCTCCTACGCCCTGTGCGCATACAAATTTGAAAATACCGATAACGGACTTCGCTGCAAGGTATCGTCTACGATTGCAAGATGTGGTCTTTATGAAGACTTCAAGAACACAAGAGACTGATAATAAACGCTGAATAAAGATAACCCACCGTGTATTCGCACGGTGGGTTATTCATATTATCTGAGCTTTTCAATAAACTTATCCGCCTGCTCTCTTGTGCGAAAAACAACTATCTCCCTGTTGTTTTTGTATTTCTCAAGCAGTCTGTATACTTCGGGGAGCTGATTTGCCCTGAAGCTTTCTATCCATTGTCTGAACTCAGGGTCAAGCTCATTTTCAAACCACGGCATATCCTCATGCTTTTTGCCTATGCGTGACAATGCGCCCTCAATGCAGATTTCAGTCGGCAAGTCAAACAGAAACACTGTATCACAAGCCTTTATCCTTGTTTCAAGAGTGCGCTGATAGTTGCCGTCTATTATCCAGCTGTCACGGGATATTATGCTGTCGAGCTGTTTGTCAAATTCTTTCCGTGAAATGTTCGTGCCGTCGGGCTTATGCCATATCATATCAAGATAGTACAGCGATAATCCTGTGGCGTCACGGAGCTTTCTCGAAAACACGCTTTTACCCGAACCCGAACAGCCTATTACCACTGTCCTTTTCACCGGTTATTCACTAACAAGCACTTTAACTATCTCGCCGACATACATCTCATGAAAATCACCTGCGGCATAGCACTTTTCGATAAGCGACTTGTCTATAAACGAATCGGGGGTCATAGGCTGTCTGTACAGCTTCTTGCAGACAAGCACGAGCTTTGCCTGCTCTATATAAGCGTAATCGTCCGTTGCCGTGCCTGTAAGGTCGGTCTTTGCAAGCTTATCCTCATCTCTGCCCGAATGCGAGCCGAGATAGCTCTGCGCTTCCCTGTGTCCGTCGGGGAGGAATGACAGTGTGTAATAATCGCTCTTGTCAACAAATTCCTTAGTGTATCTCTGAGGGCGGATATAGACTACTGTTGTGGGCTTGTTCCACAACTCGCCCATCTGTCCCCAGCTTACTGTCATTGTATTATAGCCGTCCTTGTTTCCTGCTGTGAGCAATGCCCACTCCTTACCGATAAGCGTGGAGGGATTGACTTTCAGTTCTTCAACAGATATTTCTTTCATAAACGTAATTCCTTTCGTATTCGTAATAGGGTTATACTTATTCTAGCATTTTTTTGCTGTGTTGTAAAGGCATATCACAACTTTACATTCTGCCACAAAAAAACGTGATTTTCACCCGAAAATTTTACTTGCATTTTTCCCCGTATTATACTATAATTAATTTTGTATGTTAAGCACACTGTTGAAAACCAATCGGGGTTGAGAGGCGAAGCCCCCATACAGGTCGTCAGCCATTTGTACCACTGCATCGTGCAGTGGCTTTGTGTGGCTGACTGCAAGCATCCTTGCTTGGACTTGGGGCGGCAGCCCCCGTTAATCCCGCACAACAATCCCAAACGGGGTTGAGGGGCGAAGCCCCCAGCAGGTCAAGGGCGGCAGCCCTGACTTCTCCCCCTTCCTGGGGAAGGGGGCAGGGGGATGGGATATTAAAATTGCTCTTTATTTGAACTTAAACCAAGTTTTTTCAGAACATATTTTTGCCCTTATCCCGCACCATTATCCCGAAAAACGCATACATTGGATTATACCTCCAAAAAAATTTTCAATAAAATACCCTTAACCTATTGACAAAGTAGGTTTTAGGTAGTATAATAGCATCATCGGAACAAAACCGATGAGAATTATAAGTTTTGAAACAAACGGAGGAAATACGATGTACGCTACTATTTCATCAACGCACAACAGAATAATGTGTTGCTGTATCAGCTCCCGGACAAGTAAAATGGCATTTGGGTGCAGCGGCATTGTTGTCATACAGCCGTAAAAGCACTGCGGCGACTGTCATTTGTCCGGGAGCATAATTGCCCGGCTTTTATTTTGCCTGTGGCACAGTAAATCGAAAGGATGTGACGGTATGGATCTTAACGCTATCGCTGAGTACCTGCCGCTGTTCGGGGAAGCCGCACTGCTGACTGTAAAGCTCGGTGTTCTTGGTATAATATTCTCGATCATCATAGGGCTTATATGTGCAGTGGTTCAGTACTACAAGGTACCGGTTATCCGCCGTATAGTTTCCGTCTACATTGAAATCAGCCGCAATACACCGCTTTTAGTACAGCTTTTTTTCATCTATTACGGACTGCCTAAAGTCGGCATACCGACCGACGCCGAAACCTGCGGTATCGCAGGACTTGCCTTCCTCGGAGGAAGCTACATGGCGGAGGCTTTCAGGAGCGGACTTGAATCGGTAGACAAAATACAGACAGAAAGTGCCTATTCTCTCGGAATGAACAAAATGCAGGCAATGCGTTATGTGATACTTCCGCAGGCAATGTCGGTAAGTATCCCGGCATTTGTCGCAAACGTGATATTTCTTATGAAGGAAACGAGCGTGTTCAGTGCGATAAGCCTGCTTGACCTTATGTTTATGGCAAAGGATCTTATGGGAATGTACAACGATACCACCGAGGCTCTGTGCCTGCTGGTCGGCTTCTATCTCATAATACTTCTTCCGATCTCAATCGTCGGAACGATAGTTGAAAGGAGGGTACGCCGTGCAGGATTTGGCGGTTAATCTCGGAATAGACGTTCTGTTCAAGGGTACGAACTTCATAAGACTTCTCGGAGGGCTGTGGACGGCGCTCTGGATAAGCCTTGTATCCGTTGCGATAAGCATACCGCTCGGTATCGGAATGGGCGTACTTATGACAAAGAAGAACAGGATATTGAAAGCCGTTCTTCGTGTGTATCTTGAATTTATAAGAATAATGCCGCAGCTCGTGCTTCTTTTCATAATGTTCTTCGGAACGACAAGAGCTTTCGGCTGGGATCTTTCGGGCGAAGCAGCCTCTATAATAGTATTCGTATTATGGGGCACTGCCGAAATGGGCGACCTTGTGAGAGGCGCACTTATCTCAATACCGAAGCATCAGTATGAAAGCAGTGAGGCTCTCGGACTAACGAATGCACAGACTTATCTTTATGTTATCATACCGCAGACGATAAGACGGCTCATACCGCTTTCAATAAATCTGATAACAAGAATGATAAAGACGACAAGCCTTATCCTTATGATAGGCGTTGTAGAAGTTCTGAAGGTCGCACAGCAGATAATAGAAGCTAACAGAATGACAAGTCCGAATGGTGCATTCGGAGTATATCTGACGGTATTCCTGCTATACTTCATCGCCTGCTGGCCGATAAGTATGCTTGCGAAATACCTTGAAAAGAAATGGAGCTAAAGCGTATGGCAGATGCATTATTAACAATAGACAACGTTGTAAAGCGTTTTGATAACGCAACGATACTTGACGGTATCAGCTTTTCCGTAAAAAAGAGCGAGGTCATAGTAATAGTAGGGCCGAGCGGCTGCGGAAAGTCAACTCTCCTGCGCTGTATAAACGCACTTGAGCCGATACAGGAAGGCAGTATAACGCTTGACGGCGATGTAATCGAAAGAAACAGCAAAACGCTTCCTCTTTTAAGACAGCGTATAGGAATGGTATTCCAGAGCTATGACCTGTTCCCTCACCTGACGGTGCTTGACAATATTCTTCTTGCACCGTGCAAGGTACAGAAAAGGGATAAAGAAGAGGTAAAGCAGGAAGCAATGTCACTGCTCGAAAGAGTGGGACTTAAAGAAAAGGCTAAAAGCTACCCCAGAGAGCTTTCCGGCGGTCAGAAGCAGCGTGTGGCTATCGTCCGTGCGCTTTGTATGCACCCCGAAATACTGCTCTTTGACGAGGTAACTGCGGCACTCGATCCCGAAATGGTTCGTGAGGTACTTGACGTTATGCTCGATCTTGCAAAGCAGGGTCGCACAATGCTGATAGTAACACACGAAATGCAGTTTGCAAGAGCGATAGCAGACAGAATAATCTTCCTCGACAACGGAAAAATCGTGGAAGAAGCAACGCCCGATGAGTTCTTTGATAATCCTAAGACAGAAAGGGCAAAACAATTCCTTAACACATTTGAGTTCGACTCGGTAAGAGCAAAGAAAGAACTCGCAGAATAAAGAGAGATATTTAAAGGAGATAATCACAATGAAAAAGTTAAACTTCAAGAAACTGATAGCACTCGGTCTTACGGCAGCTGCGGCAGTAGCTTCATTCACAGCGTGCAGCACAAACGCAACAAGCGGCGACAGTGACGGCAACACAGGCTCAAAGGTTTACCGTACACTTGACGAGATAAAGGCAAGCGGTAAGATAAACATCGGCGTATTCTCAGACAAGAACCCCTTCGGCTATGTTGATGAGAACGGCGAATATCAGGGCTATGACATTTATTTTGCAAACAGACTCGGCAAGGATTTAGGCGTTGAGATAAACTATGTTTCGACAGAGGCAGCTAACCGTGTTGAATACCTTGAAACAGGCAAGGTTGATATTATCCTTGCAAACTTCACTGTAACAGAAGAAAGAGCGGAAAAGGTTGACTTTGCACTTCCTTACATGAACGTTGCACTCGGCGTTGTTTCACCCGACAGCAATGTTATCACATCGCTTGACAACTGGAAGGCTGAGGACAAGATGATCGTTATCTCGGGTACAACGGCTGAGCTTTATCTCACAAAGAACTACCCCGACATCAAGCTCCAGAAGTATGATTCTTATGCTACGGCAAAGAGCGCTATTGAAAACGGCAACGGTGTTGCGTGGGCTAACGACAACACAGAGGTTATCGCATTTGCAAAGCAGAACAAGGGCTATACTGTAGGCATTGACTCACTCGGCAGCCAGGATACTATCGCTCCTGCTGTTACAAAGGGCAACGAAACGCTCCTTAACTGGATAAACGATGAAATCAAGACGCTCGGCAAGGAAAACTTCTTCCACGCAGACTATGACGCTACTCTTACAGACACATACGGTGCAGACTACAAGGAAACACTCGTTGTAGAGGGCGGCGAAGTAAAGAAAAGCTGAGAATAAAGATATATAAATACAGTTTATGAGGAGCCGAAAAGCTCCTCATAAAAACTTTAAGTGCAGGTGAGAACAATGAAAAGGATACTTTGCTTCGGCGACTCGAATACTTGGGGACTTATCCCCGGCACTGACAAGAGATTTGCCGACGGTGTACGCTGGACAAGCATTATAAGAAACGACCTTGAGCAAAGCGGCTATGAGATAATAGAAGAAGGGCTTTGCGGAAGAACAACGGTTTTTGAGGACCCCGACAGGATTGGCAGAGCAGGCGACAAGCTGCTCCCTGTATTCCTTGAAAGCCACGCTCCGCTGGATATGGTCATTATAATGCTCGGAACGAACGACTGCAAGCCGGTTTATAACGCTGACGCAGAAACGATTGCGCACGGTGCGGAGCGTCTTATCGAGCAGGTAAGAGCGTATGCCGGTAATTGCCGTGTCCTGCTCATTTCACCTATAGAGCTTGGGAATGACGTATGGCAGGAAAGATACGATCCGCAGTTTGACGCAGGCTCGCCCGCCGTTTCACGAAATCTGAAATACACCTTTGCAAAGGTCGCAAGAAAGCACGGTACAGATATACTTGCCGCCTCCGACCACGCAAAACCAAGCAGTATAGACTGCGAACATCTTGACGAGAACGGACACAATGCGCTTGCCCGTGCGGTCGAGGACAAGATACTCAGTATTTACGGAAGGGCGGCTTCATAAACCAAATGACAAAAAAGCAACTTATCAGGCACTCTTTCATAAAGAGCCTGCCTGTACTGTGCAGTTATCTGTTTTTAGGTATGGCATACGGAATGATGATGGCGGAGGCAGGGTATCAGTGGTACTACTCGCTGTTCTCCTGTCTGTTCCTCTACTCCGGAACCTGCCAGTTCTTACTTATAACATTTTTCAGCAGCGGAGCGTCACTACTTACGGTGGCGCTCACTGTTCTGCTTGTAAACAGCAGGCAGAGCTTCTACAGCCTTACATTTCTGAAGGATTTTAACGCTATGGGAAAGCGTAAGCTGTATATGATACATTCGATGACGGATGAAACGTATGCGGTAAACACTACGCTCGACTATATGCCGGAGGATGACAAGCACAGCACCATGTTCGGCGTTGCGCTTTTCAGCCATTTCTACTGGACGTTCTTTTCGGTACTGGGAAGCGTTATCGGACAGCTTCTCCCGTTTCAGCTTGAGGGTGTTGACTTCTGTATGACGGCGCTGTTCGTCATTATCTTTATCGACAAGTGGGAACACGCCGACAGGCACTCCCCTGCGCTTATCGGTCTTGGTGTAGGCGTACTGTGCCTGCTTATATTCGGTCAGAACAGCTTTATGCTCCCTGCTCTGCTCTTATCCACAGCGCTTTTACTGCTGATAACAAATACAGACTTCGGTAAGAAAAAGGGCGGAAAGGATAACGATGAGATAAAAACGGCAGATGAAAAAACAGAGATAGTTACTTCTCCGGAAGATATTATCACCGATGAAAAGGAGGAGCGGAAGATATGACATCAACTCCTATGACACCTTTACAGATGGTGATAGCGATAGTTATCAGTGCTGTTATCACATTCTCACTGCGTGCGCTGCCCTTTGTAATCTTTCACGGCAACAGGAAAATGCCAAAGTGGCTCGAACGCATAGAAAAGTCGCTCCCGGCTATGATAATGTCGATACTTATAATCTACTGCCTTAAGGACATCGGCGACAATATGTTCGGCGTAGGAATTCCAAGACTTCTTGCCGTTGCTATAACGGGCGGAAGCTACAAGCTGTGGCATAACACTTTCGTAAGCATGGCGGCAGGCACGCTGTCATATATGGGTCTGCTGTACTTATTCAGCCATGTGCTGACAATGGCATAAGGAAAGGAAAATAACTTTGGAAATAACCGTAAGCGAACTTGAAAGACTCTCTCCCGACAGCTATATTTTATATGACACACGCAGTGAGCAGGAAAAGCTGTACGGCGTTATGGAGGGTGCTGTATCGGTTTCGGCAGACGAGCTTTTAGCCGCACCGCCTGAGGACAAAACTCAGAAGCTGATTATCTGCTGTGCAAGAGGAAAATTCAGCGTAGATACCGCAGAACAATTATCGGAAATGGGCTATGACGCTTATTCGCTTTCGGGCGGATATGCCGCATGGCTTCTTGCTGTAATGCAGAAGGAACAGGCTGACGAGGTTTCAAAGCGTGTCGAGCAGAGCCTGCAAAAAAAGTTCCGCAAAAAGATATGGGCGGCATTCACAAAGGCTGTAAAGCAGTATGAACTTGTAAAGGAAAACGACCGTATCGCCGTATGTATTTCGGGCGGTAAGGATTCGATGCTGATGGCTAAGCTGTTCCAGGAGCTTCACCGCCACAGTGATTTTCCGTTCGAGGTGAAATTTATCGTAATGGACCCAGGCTACAGCACGGCAAACAGGAATGTTATCGAGGAGAACGCACGCAAGCTGAAAATACCGATAGAGATATTCGAGTCGGACATTTTCGATTCTGTTTATAACATTGAAAAATCTCCCTGTTATCTTTGTGCGAGGATGAGGAGAGGTCATCTGTATAACTATGCAAAGAGCCTCGGCTGTAACAAGATAGCGCTCGGACATCACTATGACGATGTGATTGAAACGATACTTATGGGTATGCTGTACGGCGCTCAGATACAGACGATGATGCCGAAGCTCCACAGCACGAACTTTGAGGGAATGGAGCTTATACGTCCGCTGTACCTTGTGCGTGAGGAGAATATAAAAGCGTGGAGGGACTACAACGGTCTGCACTTTATACAGTGTGCCTGCAAATTCACGGACACCTGCACTACCTGCAACAACGAGGAGAACCGTTCAAAGCGTGTGGAGATAAAACAGCTTATCGCAAAGCTGAAGCAGACAAATCCTGAGGTTGAAAAGCATATTTTCAAGAGCGTTGAAAACGTGAATATCGATACTGTCATTGCGTGGAAAAAGGGAGGAGAAAAGCATCACTTCCTTGACAGCTATGATGAATGATATGATATTTGCATTTTCTGTGCGGATAAGGTAAAATATAATAGCAAGCTATGCCGTCACGGTTATAAATTGTGACGGCACTTAATTTCTCAAAGGGAGGCGGATAAACTGAAAAAACACAGGCTCAGGCTGAAAGAATTTATCCGCCTGTTCACGCAAAGCAAGCGTTTTCGGATAGTGCTGTACACTGCAGGCTCGCTGACGCTGAATGTCGCCTATGCCGCATACAACGGCGTTCTCGGTCTGTTCTACGGCTCGATATGGTTTATGATACTGTGCGTGTATTACGGTCTGCTTGCCGTTATGCGTTATATGGCTGTATCGTATGAGAAAAAGCTGGACAAGGGCATACAGGTAGTATCGGAAGTATATGTAATGCGGTTTACCGGTATGATGTTTATTGTCATGAGCGTGGTACTTATGCTTATTGAGCTGTACAGTATGATACACAATACGGCACGGCAATACGCACGGCTTGTCATCGCAAGTATAGCTGTGTACACGGTCATAAAGCTTGCCCGTGCGATAATCAACCTTATAAAAGTGCAGAAGCACCGCTCGCCGCTTCTCAGCGCTATACGAAACATTTCTCTTGCGGACGCAGGCGTTTCCGCAGTTACTCTTATCCGCTCGCTTACGGTATATGCGATGTGGCTTAGCGAAAGCGATAAGCTGATAATAATAACCTGTTCGGGCGTTATCGTCTACCTTACCACGCTTGTACTGGGAGTTGCTATGCTTCTTCGGCATACGGACGAAACCCAAAGCGTTGATAAAAATGCACCGATAACGGCAGATAACAGCGGTGACGCTTCAAAAATCGACACGGTAAAGGAAAGGCTTACCGAAAACTTTGTTAAGATAAGCGACAATGTGGTTGACAGGTACGATGCAATCTCGGACAAGGCGAACGAGAAAAACGAGATGCTGAAGGAGCATTTTGAAGAACGTGTGCGACATATCGAGGAAAAGCGGAAGAACAATGATAATAAATACTGATTTCTTTGTAAACCGTGAATTTATTTGAATTTACCTATTGATTTTTTATTTCAGATGTGTTAAAATATCTGTAGATTTCTTGAAAAAGAAGGGAGAATTTTAATATGTTTATCTCAGAAGACGTAAAATATGTCGGTGTAAACGACACCACAATCGACCTGTTTGAAGGTCAGTACAAAGTGCCTGACGGCATTTCCTACAACTCTTATGTCATTCTTGACGAAAAGACGGCGGTTATGGATACTGTCGATATAAACTTTTCGGCAATATGGCTTGAAAAGGTAAAAACGGAGCTTGGCGACAGGAAACCGGATTATCTGGTGGTTCAGCATATGGAGCCTGACCATTCGGCAAGTATTGCGGAGTTTCTGAAATTCTATCCCGATACAACGGTAGTCGGCAACGCAAAGACATTCACGATGATAAAGGGATTTTTCCCCGACCTTACCATAACAAACACGCTTACCGTAAAAGAGGGCGATACTCTGACGCTTGGCAGTCACGTTCTGACTTTTGTATTCGCTCCTATGGTACACTGGCCGGAGGTTATGGTAACGTATGACTCAAAGGACAAGATCCTGTTCTCTGCGGACGGTTTCGGCAGGTTCGGCACACCTGACAGCGAGCAGGCGTGGGATGATGAGGCACGCAGATATTATATCGGCATTGTGGGAAAATACGGTGCGCAGGTGCAGGCGCTTCTCAAGAAGGCCGCTACGCTTGATATAGAGAAAATCTGTGCGTTACACGGTCCTGTGCTGAGCGAAAACCTCGCACACTATCTCGATCTTTACAACAAGTGGTCGTCCTACACTCCCGAAAAGGACGGCGTTATGATAGCTTACGCTTCAATCTACGGCAACACAAAGAAAGCCGCAGAGCTTTTATATGACAAGCTGAAGGCAAAGAATGTTGATGTTATTATCACAGACCTTGCAAGATGCGATATGTCAAAGGCGATCTCGGACGCATTTGCTTACGGCAAGCTGGTGCTTGCAACGCCCACCTATAATGCGGATGTGTTCCCGTTTATGAGAACGTTCATTGAGGGTCTTACCGAGAGAAACTATCAGAAGAGGACTGTTGCGTTTATCGAAAACGGTGCATGGGCGCCTATGGCGGCTAAGGTCATGGCAGGTATGTTTGAAAAGTCTAAGGAGCTTAATATCCTTGACAAGACGGTCAAGATTACCTGTGCGCTGAATGATGCAAGCGCGGCACAGATTGATGAGCTGGCGGAAGAGTTGGCATAAATAAATCGAATACTAAAACCGCTCCCGGCTGATACAGTCGGGAGCGGTTTTGTTTGTAGAAAAGTCATTTATTTGATGTGCTTCTGTTATATCATTCAGCTTTGACTATGATAACAGGCTACCGATAGTTCTTTTTGTCGGACAGCACTTCTCGGGTTCGCTATTCGAGTAGGTACACCTGTCAATATGAACGAGGGAAAGAACCAAATGGGAAAGAGAAAGGCAAAACAATATACGACTTGCTTTATAGTTAGCATTTATCAGGTAAATCGACACATTTTCAAAACTTGCAATTTTGCCGTTATTCTCAAAGTAACAATGTATAAACTCGGTGGGTTCGCAGGGACAGACCTAAATAAATTATATGGTAAGCCCTCAGAGACTGACAACTGCCGGTTATAGTTATATGAAACGATGCTATAATAATATACAGTCCGTACTACGATTTGCCAATCGTTAAAAATGACAATGACTTCTCTTAGCCGTAAGTGGAAAGAAACAGAGAAAACGGGAATAATATATGTTGTAAGAAAACTATACAAAATGAGCAAACGGAGAATTGAAATATGCACAAATTACACAAAATTATAGTTAAAATAAAGCGAAAAATAGTTCAAAGTATTGTCAATCGAAATTTTCCGTGTTATTATAAACATAAGGAAAAAGATATGAACGTTGCGTTTTGGGAGGACAATAAAATGGAACTTTTAAAGGACAACAATACACATTCAGCTAGTGAAATTGCAAAGTGGTTTTTATCAAGAAATAATGAAGATTATAAATTAGGAAATACAGATGAACTCATTTCAAATTTAAAATTGCAAAAACTCTTATATTATGCACAGGGGTGTGTATTGGCAATTACCGATAAACCTCTGTTTAATGATAACATTGTGGCATGGGAACACGGTCCGGTTGTCCCATCTGTGTATCATGAATATAAGAATAACGGAAAATCCGGTATTGAGTTCAATGAGAACTATGACAGATCGAGCATTGGGCAGCAACTTAATGATATTTTAGAATCTGTTTATGCTGAATTTGGGCAGTATTCTGCATGGAAATTGCGGAATATGACTCACGAAGAAACGCCCTATATAAAAACCTGTAAAAATGATGTTATAGATAACAACTTAATTAAATCATATTTTAAAGAAAACTATGTCGAATAATATGAAAGTTAAAAAAAATAAGACAACTTCAAAAATTAAAAAAGATCAGATAAAGATTGAATGTCCGCAATATTTCTCTTTCTCTTTTAGACATTTAACAAAAAACAAAGATTACAATTTTGAAAAGTTGGATAAAGGGCAGAAAAGAGATTGGAGTTGTTCATTAACTGAACGGTTAATGGACTTGTCAAAAGAAACTTGGGTTCGCTTAGCTAACTTATCGAAAGAAAATGGATTTGAAACATTTTCAAACTCTCAAATTAGATTTTCTCCCAACGATTATAATTTTACCCCAGATGAGAAAGTAATAGTTTTTCGTTTTAATTCAGAGAATGGTAGAATTATCGGAATCAAACCTAGTAGCTGTTCTGTTTTTTATATAATAGGATTTGACACTAATTTTTCTGCGTATGGGCATTGAATAAAAAACTAACCTCTAAAATAACAAAGACACCTAAAAATAGGTGTCTTATTTTTATGCTTATTTTACCACTCACTACCGCACTTATTACAGTGCCACTGCTTATGTCTCTTAGTGCCTAATATACCAAACAAAGCTGTATTTACTGCTTTAGCGGTTAATGAAATTTTCTTTGTATTTGTAGAGTTACAGTAGGGGCAGGTAACAACAGGGTTCATTTTAACGGATGTTCCTGATGTTACTATAGGGTTATCTAATTCTCGATATTTATCAGACCATTCTTTTACTACTTTCCCTGTGTTTTCATCAATTTCCTCAGTACCCCAATACTCCATTTTTTTGCCACAATGAGGACAAAGATATTCTTTACATTCAAATTCGGGGCTATATGTTTGAATTTTCCAACATTTTCTGCACATATAATTAACTTGAATTTTATTCATAGTTTTCTCCTTTAAACAGTGTTTCCACAACACTTAATGTACGATTTTCAAAACAATAAAGAACGATGCAACAGGTGCGACTGAAAGTATATCTATATTTAACAGCTCTATATCTACAATAAAGGAGAACCTATCAAATAAGCAGGGCATTTTTTATTCGATATTTCAAGGGAATAAATTAAAATCATCCGACGTTGATGGGATAATCAATTATGCTAAAGCTCTAGATTCTGGTTTAGGTAAAAATGAAGCGGCTAAAAATTTGGAAGGCTGTTCACAAGCCGCAAAAGAATATGTTGCTAATTGTGTCAATGCAAAAAAGTCAACAGATCAAATGGTCGCTGGACTTGAAGAAGTACCTAAAGCTGGCAACGGCGTTAAAAACGCATTCCTTAATATAACTTCAACCATAGGCAATATGGCTGCTGGTATGGTTGTAGGTGCTGCAATCCAATTTGCCATTAATACTATTATAACAGCATTTGATAATCTTGTCAATGCTTATAAAAAAGTATGGAGGAAATGAGCAATTACCAAAGCAACATTTCGTCCTTAAAGAGTGAAACAGAAAGTTTAAACAAGGAACTTAAAGACACAAAAGAAAAAATAGCCGCTATTGAGAGTATTAACCCTGCTAAACTAAATCTGTTTGACGAAGCAGAATTACAAAGATTAAAGGCTTATAATGATGAGCTTGAAAGAAAGTTAAGGTTGAACAAAGCGCAACTTGAAGTTGAAGCTAAAAGTGCTGACAAAACAGCAAAATGGACTTACGCAAATTCACAAGTTGATTTTAACCCATTAAACAAATATCTCGGAGATAATGCAAACACACAGGCTTACTCACGAAATAATTAACACCTTATCAGTATGAAAACTGTTGTCGGTATTATTAGTAGTATGTATCAGCATACTACATTACCAATAAGTTTGTTATAGCAATTTATAATTATTTTCATACAAACATTTACTCCCGACCGTTACAGTCGGGAGCGGTTTTATGTTCTGTTTTATTCTCTTACTCTCTGTTTTTCAGCACCTCGGCAGGTGTTATCCTGTTCAGCTTTCTTACAAGAAGCGTGCTTGTGAGAAGATATATCAGCATAACGGCGATAAACAAAGCAGGATATAAATACCACGCAAAATTGAGGTTTATTCCGCAGGCAACGTTAGGGATAAACGAAGGATATATTCTGTCCATAACAAGCTTTGACAGCGGTAAGCAGATTATTGCCGATATTGCTATAGTGATTGCATTGCCGTCAAGGTACAGCTTCTTCACGTCTTTTTTGCTGTAACCGAAGGTTTTCAGCAGTGAAATGCCGAACGAACTTCTGTCTATCATCACGCCAATCATAAGATACATTACCACTACAAAAATTACAGCCGATGTGCCGACAAGCGTTATAACCATTCCGCTCATAAGCTCGCTGAATATCTTTGACGAGCGTTCAATATCCGACTTTGTCGTTACCGAGTAAATTCTGCCCTCGTCTATATCAAGCGCTTTGTCGGACAACACCATATTGTAGTAATCATCGTCCTGTCTGAAACGCTCTCTCATACTGTCAATATCCATAAACACGGCAAGTCCTGCGGAATAATCGCTTATACTGCCGACTGTGAAAGCATAGTCGGTATCCCCCGCCTCATCGGTAAGAATGAACTTATCGCCTTCGGCTACTCCGTATCTCTGGGCTACCGATAATGACGCTGTGACAATGCTTTTTCCCTTTTTCACATCAACGTTATAATACGGATTATCGCTGTCTATGCCTATTACCGTAATATCAAGCGTGTAGCCGTCCTTTTCCTTTGCAAGCGATTTGACATAACACGCTTCGCCGCCATTGGGAACTTCGGAAGTCGGGTATTTAAGCGTATACATATACTCGTATGTTGCGCCTGCAAGCGTATCTGTTGTTACGTTATTACACATTGAATAGCAGTCAAGTCCGAGCATAAGAATGAGCATTGAAACGAACATACAAGCCGCAACCGTGATATTCGCTCTCATCTCACGCAGAAGCTGACGTATTCTGAACTTTCTTACAAAGCCGCCGCTCTTTATCTCCATACGGCTGATATTCCTTACGTTCTGCTCGTTTCTCATAAGCGACAGCGCCGGTGCGGAAAGACGTCTGTTTATAACGAGCGCATTCACTGTTGCCGCTATCACGGGAGGAATGACAACGGCATATATCACAAGGTAAAGCGGTATTACCGTCTGAAAATCGGGCAGTGAAAAATACGAGTAGCTGTCTGCAAGCTGTGACTGTATCGACATAGGGGAAAAGCCTATCGCCGAGCCGAGTACGCCGCCAATGAACGCTATTATCGTGGGGAGCATTATGTAGTGCCTTATAAGTGCGCCTTTACTTACTCCGAGAGCGTACAATGCACCTATTACACTGCTCTCCCTGTTTATCTGATGAACAACGAATACGGATATTACATATGCAAACAGCGCCATAAGAATTACGCACGCCGCAAGTCCGCCGTACTTATTCATTACGACATCGCCTGCCGCACCTGCGATACGGACGTTATCCGCTCTTTTCACAAACGATGTGAGGTTGGTCAGATCAAGGTCGAAAGCCGCATCGAGCAGTTTTCCGATATTGCTCTTAAGTTCGTGTATACCGTCTGCAAGCTCGCCCGCTCCGTCCTTTGCGTCTTTCGCTCCGTCTGCAAGCTCTTTAGCGCCGTTCTTAGCGTCTTTTGTGCCATCGGCAAGCTCCTTTGCTCCGTTTACCGCATCGGTTGCGCCTGTCGATAACTGCTCTGCTCCTCTATTTGCACTGCTTATGCCGGATACAAGCTCAGACGAGCCGCTTTTTGCGCTTTTAAGTCCTGAAGCAAGGCTGTCCGCACCGCTTACAAGAGCGTTCATTGTGGGAGGGATAAGCCCTGCGGAATTTGCTCCTGCTATTGCACCGTTCAGTGAGACAGCACCGCTTGACAGCTCGCTAAGCCCCTTGTCAAGAGCCGATGCACCGTCATATATGCTTGTCATACCGCTATGAAGCTGTACTGTTCCGTCTGATAAGCTCTTAAGACCGTCATACAGCGTATCCGAGCCGTCCGACAAATCATTCATACCGTCATACAGCGTATCCGCTCCGTCCGACAGATCTTTAAGACCGTTATGAAGTTTGTCCGCACCTTCGGCTAAATCATTGATGCCGTTTTCTATTTCGGTACGCTTTTCAAGCGCCTCGTTTACCGCTTCAAGATAATACTTGTCGGTAACCTTCGTATAGTCAAAATCAAAATCCTCGATAAGCTCCTTCAGCTTATCATCGGTCATATCGTTTCCGAGAAGATAGCCGTATGTAAAAGTCTGCGCCGACTTTGAACTGTCCGACACTCTTTCGTACTCGCTGTCGGTAACAAAGATAATACCGAAATTTTTGCTTGATACAGCCATATCGGACATATTCTGATACGGTGCGTCATAGTCGGGAGATGCGCCTATGCCGCATACGGTATACTCTGTACCGCCGACTGTCAGCTTGTCGCCGACATCAAGGCTGTGTTCTTCCGCATATCTGCGTTCGACTGCCGCTTCGTTGTCTTTAGACGGATATTCGCCGCTTATAAGCTCGACAAGGTCGATATTTCTGCGGTTCTTCATCACTCTGAGAGTTGAACCGTCCTCAGCCTTTATATCAAGGCTGTACATACGCTCAAGGGTAACGCCATTATCGGTAATATTCTTTTCCTGCTCATCTGTCAGAGGCAAGAACGTTGTGAACTGGCCGTCCTCAACGTGATTTGCAGCATTATGCTCGTCTGTTCTGATAATAATCGTTTCCGAGCTTGCCACCATCGCAGTCACCAGATACATACAAAGCACTATCAGAAGCAGCAGTGCGATGTACTTAGGGAGATTAGACCTGAACTCCCTCGGTATTCTTTTTGAAAGCACCTTGTTCATATTAAAGATCCTCCAACTCGGCGGCAGGTATAAGCGTTTCGTTGTAATAATCCTTTTTGATAAGTCCATCCTTTAAGATTATCACCTTGTGCACCATATTCTTTATAGCGTTGTTATGCGTTACTATCAGCATTGTTGTGCCATATTTCCTGTTTACCTGTTCGAGAAGCACAAGTATATCCCTCGAAGTCTTTGAATCAAGCGCACCCGTTGGCTCGTCACACAGCAGGAGCTTTGGGTTCTTTATCAGCGCTCTTGCTATAGCGCATCTCTGCTGCTGACCGCCGGAGAGCTGTGATGGGAACTTCTTGCGGTGCTCTGTAAGTCCGAGCGTATCGAGAAGCTCGTTCATATCAAGCGGCTTATCGGTAAGGTACTCGCATACCTGAATATTTTCCTCGACAGTAAGATTAGGCACAAGGTTATAGAACTGGAATATAAAGCCGAGGTTTGCCTTTCTGTACTTTGCCAGAGCGTCAGCCTTAAGCCCGAATATTTCCGTGCCGTCAACCTTTACAGAGCCGCTGTCCATAATGTCAAGACCGCCTATGCAGTTAAGCAGAGTCGATTTGCCTGATCCGCTCGTTCCCTGTATTACGCACATTTCTCCCTTTTCAACGCTTGTGGTCACACCCTTCAATACCTGTGTGTAGCCGGCGTCTGAGCCGTAGCTTTTTTTCACGTCTTTTACTTCAAGATACATCTCTTTGTCCTCCCGTATCATTATTAGTTTTATCTAACCGTATTAGTTATCACTAACATAACAGCGTTATCCTATGGTGCTTTTAATGACCGCCGTGTAAGGCGGTCAGCATTATTCATCTTTTACAAACAACAAATCAAACCACATCTTTACCATTGCGCCGATCATTTTCTCGGCATACGCAAGTCCCTTCTCCTTTTCGGGAACGTGGGTAAGCAGATGTATGAACATCTCTATATCCATATGGGCGAGCCAATGGAGCATATACTCGTCAACATGATAGCCGGGCATATTCTTAAGCAGCGCCTCGGCACTTGAGCGAAAGCCCACTTCCATAAGTGCAACAAATTCATCGACGCAGTTTTCGTAGACCGAGCCTTGCGACTTTGTGAGCAACAGCAGGAATGCGTCATAATTGTCATAAAGACAGCCCACCATAGTGACAGCCTCTTTATGAGTTGAAAGCTGATTTTCAACGCTCCTCGTCTGCTCGTCCTGCGAGCCTAAATACTCCTTGTCCTCACGGTTATGCTCGAGCAACATCTCTTTCAGCTTTAAAAGCGGAGGTGCAACGATCGCACTGAACAAGTCGTCCTTATTTCTAAAAAAGAAGTACAAAGCGCCTGTCGTGACACCTGCGTTTGTGCAGATCTTTCTGAGCGAGGCTTTTGCGAAGCCGTTTTCAAAGAACTCTGTCTTTGCGCTGTCTATCAGCTTTTGTCTTGTTTCGTTATCGCTCATAAAGGCACTTCCTTTCCGCAGAGATTTTACATAACACTGTTATCTTAACCTATATCCATGATAATGTCAATACCCCTAACGCCATTTCATAGCATTGCACCAAAACAGCAACATAACAGTGTTATGTTATTGTGCGGAATTACAACAAACATTCTTTCAGACGGCATTTCAGGTATGTTTTTACCCGTCTTGTACTATTCGTCCGCCAATTCGATAAAATTTTAACGATTTTGCCGAAATCGGTTGACAGGACTTACAATTTTTAATATAATAATATATGTATAGACAGACGGAAGAACTATATCTTCCGCACAGAAAGGCAGAACAAATGAACGGTACAATTTCTAAGCAAGCACTGAGGAGATTGCCATTCTATCTTGATTATCTGAAGAAAAAGCAGACCGATGGCGTCCGCAACATTTCGGCAACGACTGTTGCAAATGACCTTAAGCTGAACGAGGTGCAGGTCCGCAAAGACCTGGCAGCGGTAAGTCTTACCGGAGGCAAGCCAAAAACGGGTTATGTTGCCGAAGAACTTATCCGTGACCTTGAGAGTTTTCTCGGATATGACAATACGAAAGAGGCAGTAATCGCAGGCGCGGGAAAGCTTGGACAGGCGCTCCTTGCGTATAAGGAATTTGAACGCTACGGTCTTGATATAGTAGCGGCATTCGATACGGACGAGAGCATTATTGACGGTAAGTGTATACTTCCGGCAGAAAAAATGTCGGATCTATGCTCAAGACTTAAAATTCATATCGGTATAATCTGCGTTCCGCCCGAATATGCCCAGCAGGTCTGTGACGAAATGGTAGCGTGCGGAATACTTGCAATATGGAACTTTACCTCCGTACATCTGTCCGTGCCATCCGGCGTACTCGTCCAGTATGAAAACCTGGCGGCTTCTCTTGCGGTGCTTTCACAAAATCTGGAGTTTGAGATCAGGGACGGTCACATTTTCTGATACGCTCCGCTTTATTTGAAAGGAAACAGTATTATGAAGAACATCAGCATCTGCGTCGGCAGCTCATGCCATTTAAAAGGCTCGTACAAAATAATCGAGCTTGCAAAGGACTACATAGCAAACCACAATATCGGGGATAAGGTAAACCTCGGCGCCGCTTTCTGTCTTGGAAGATGCACAGACGGCGTTACGATAAAAATAGACGATGAAATAATCTGCGGAGTAAACGAAAACAACTTCCAGCAGATATTTGACGAAAAGGTACTTGTCTGTCTTGACTGACGGCAGTACAAAAAAATAAACAGGAACGGTGAATTTTAAATGCTCACAACAGGATTAAAAGGAAAAGCGGAAGTTAAGGTCGATGACACCAATACGGCTGTCACAATGGGTAGCGGCTCACTCAAGGTTTTCGCTACTCCGGCGATGATTGCACTTATAGAAAAAGCAGCTTGTACGGCGCTTGAAGGACAGCTTGAGGACGGACAGACCACTGTCGGCACAAAGCTTGACGTTGCGCACGTTGCCGCTACTCCCGTCGGAATGAATGTTACCGCAGAAGCGGTCCTTACCGAAATCGACAACCGCAGGCTTGTATTTGAGGTCGTTGCAAGGGATGAAAAGGATATTATCGGCAAGGGCTCTCACGAGCGCTTTATTGTGAATGCGGAAAAATTCACTGCTAAAACTTATGGCAAGGTGTAATCTATGAGTTATTTACGGCTGAAGAAATCCAACTGCAAAAACTGTTATAAATGTATAAGACACTGTCCGGTAAAGTCTATCCGTTTTTCTGACGGGCAGGCGAACATTGTTGAGGACGAATGTATTCTGTGCGGTATGTGCTTTGTAGCCTGTCCGCAGAACGCAAAGCAGATAAGAAACGATGTTGGCAAAGCGAAAGAGCTTATTGCCTCCGGCACTCCCGTTTATGTCAGCATTGCTCCGTCATTTGTGGCAAACTATGACGGTATCGGCATAACCGCTTTAAACGACGCTCTTAAAAAGCTGGGCTTTGCAGGAGCGGAGGAAACCGCCGAGGGCGCACAGCTTGTTACCGAGCAGTATGAAAAGCTGGTTGCGGACGGCGAGCATAAAATAATCATAAGCTCATGCTGTCACACGGTAAATACGCTTATACAGAAATATTACCCTCAGGCTCTCCCCTATCTTGCACAGGTGAAATCGCCCATGCTTGCACACGGAGAGATACTAAAGAAGAAATATCCCGGCTGTCACACCGTATTCATCGGTCCGTGCCTTTCAAAAAAGGCAGAGGCTGACGCTTACGCAGGTGCAATCGACTGCGTGCTTACATTTGAGGAGCTTACAGGCTGGCTCAAGGAAGAGAACATAGAGGTCTGTCCGGTTTCGGACAATGCCGGAAGAAGCGACAGAGCAAAGACAAGGCTGTATCCCACAACATCGGGCATTCTGCGTTCTATGAACAAGGACAACCCCGAATATCTATATATGGCGATAGACGGCGTGGAGAACTGCCGTAACGCTCTGCGTGATATTATAGACGGCAACGTGGGAAAGTGCTTTATAGAAATGTCCGCCTGCGTCAACAGCTGTATAGGCGGACCTGCTATGGATAAAAAGCACGAGGGCGTTATACACGAAAGAAGGGCTGTGGACGAGTTTGCCGGAAGCGGCAGATTCGATACGGTCGAGCTTGCGGATATGACAAAATCGCTCCCGTTTATCAGTATGCAGAAAACTATGCCCGGAAGCAAGGCAATAGAAGAAATACTCCGCAAGATGAACAAGAGCGATCCGTCACAGGAGCTTAACTGCGGAAGCTGCGGATATGATACCTGCCGTGAAAAAGCGGTAGCTATATTACAGGGCAAGGCGGATCTTACAATGTGTCTGCCATATCTCAAGGAGAAAGCGGAGAGCTTCTCGGATAATATAATCAACAACACGCCCAACGGTATTATGGTACTCAGCGAGGATCTTGAAGTACAGCAGATAAACAAGGCGGCGCGTGAAATAATGAATATAAAAAGCCTGTCGGATGTTATGGGCTGTCCTGTTGTGAGGATACTGGACCCCGTATCGTATCTTGAGGTTATGAACACCGGCGAGAATATCCACAACAAGCGCACCTATCTTGCCGAATACGGAAAGTATATCGAAGAAACGATAATCTACGATAAGAGCTATCATATTATAATGTCGATAATGCGTGATATTACCGGTGAAGAGATATCAAGGGCAAAGCGTGAAAAGAACGCCGCCGAAACTATTGCGGTCACTGACAAGGTAATCGAAAAGCAGATGCGTGTCGTTCAGGAAATAGCGTCACTTCTCGGCGAAACGACCGCCGAAACAAAGGTCGCACTTACAAAGCTCAAGGAGAACCTGTCAAATGATGAACAGTAAAGCGTTCAGCTTCTGCACCGATATAGGTTATCTCAGCGTCAACAAGCACGACGAACAGCTTTGCGGCGATCATGTGGAGCTGGTCGAGCAGGACGAAAACTCAATAGTATTCGTGCTGGCAGACGGACTGGGAAGCGGTGTAAAAGCGTCAATTCTTTCAACGCTGACTTCAAAGATAATATCCACTATGATGGCAAACAATATGAGCGTTGAGGACTGCGTTGCAACTATGGCTTCTACCCTGCCCGTGTGCGAGGTACGCAAGGTCGCATATTCGACCTTTACTATAATAAGGGTGGTAAACAACAAGGAAGCCGAGATAATCCAGTACGATAATCCGCAGGTGATAATGCTGCGTGACGGCAAGAATTTTGACTATCCGAAAACCATAAATCAAATAGACGGCAAGACGATATATATTTCAAAGGTACAGCTTAAGCTGGACGATACCTTTATCACCACAAGTGACGGCGCTATCTATGCAGGCGTCGGTTCATCGCTCAATTTCGGGTGGCAGAGAGATAATATAATAGAATTCATGGAGGGCGTATATGACAGGGAGTATTCCGCAAAGGCGCTTGCCACGCTTCTGCTTGACGAATGCGTAAGGCTGTACGGCGGCTCGCCGGGCGATGATACTACTGTCGGGGTCATAAAGATCCGTGAGCGTGAACAGGTAAACCTTATGATAGGTCCGCCGTCCGATCCAAAGGATCTGAACAAGATGATGACGCTGTTCTTTTCAAAAGAAGGAAAGCATATTGTCTGCGGCGGTACGACATCTACACTTACGGGACAGTTTCTCGGAAAGCCGGTTATACCCTGCCTTGACTACATCAGCCCCGATATTCCGCCTATGGCTACCATTGAGGGTGTAGATATAGTTACAGAGGGCGTTATCACAATAAGCAAGGTGCTTGACTACGCTAAGGATTATCTGGGGGAAAACAAGCTGTACGATGACTGGACGATACTTCAGGACGGCGCATCGTGCATAGCGAGAATGCTCTTTGAGGACGCTACCGATATCAATTTCTATGTAGGCAGAGCTGTCAATGCAGCACACCAGAACCCTAATCTGCCTATCACCTTCAACATAAAAATGCAGCTTGTTGACGAGCTGAGCAAATGCCTAAGGCAAATGGGCAAGAAAATAAAAGTAAGCTATTTCTAAAGAGAAAGCCGATATAAAAAAGTAGAACAAGAAGAAAAAACTATGTGAAAGGAGCGGCCGCTCGGGCGGTCGGCGGGGAAAATCCGCAGTAAGAAAAATGGACAAGAAGTTAAGAAAGTTTGACACCAAGGTACAGTATCTGAAGTACAAGGTTTTAAGAGAAGTCGCAAGACACGCATGGACGACAGCGGGTACTGAAAAGCCTGCTGATTCGTTCAGCTTCTTTAATGACGTTGCGAAGAAAATAGTCAAGGATAAGCCCACAATGAGATGCTGTATCTACAAGGAGAGAGCTATCGTTTCGGAACGTATAAAGATTGCTATGGGCGGCGATCCGACAAATCCCAACGTAATTGAGGTAATAGACATTGCCTGTGACGAATGTCCCGTAGGCGGCTATGATGTAACGGAGGCGTGCAGAGGCTGTATAGCGCACCGTTGCGAAGATGTCTGCCGTATGGGTGCTATCACATTTGACGAGCATCAGAAGGCGCACATCGACAAGTCAAAGTGCGTAAACTGCGGTCAGTGTGCAAAGGTTTGTCCTTACGGCGCTATTCTGGAATTCAAGCGTCCGTGTGAGAGAGCCTGCAAGATAGGCGCTATCTCAAGAGCGACAGACACAAGCTCGGCTGCGGCTCACATTGACAACGACAAGTGCATTTCGTGCGGTGCGTGCGTTTACACCTGCCCGTTCGGTGCGATAAGCGACAAGTCATATATCGTTGACATTATAGAAACGTTAAAGGGCAGTGACAACAGCAAGAATTATAAGGTATATGCGGTTGTAGCACCCTCGATTGCAAGCCAGTTCAGCTATGCGAAGCTCGACCAGGTGGTTACCGCTATCAAACAGCTTGGCTTCCACAGCGTAGTTGAGGCGGCTCTCGGTGCGGATATGGTAGCATACAAGGAGTCAAAGGAGCTTGCCGAAAAGGGCTTCCTTACAAGCTCGTGCTGTCCCGCATTCGTAATGTACATCGAGAAAGCATTCCCGACTATGACAGACAAGATTTCGCACAACCTGTCACCTATGGCTGAAATAGCAAAGTACATCAAGGACAGCGATCCCACAGCCAAGGTAGTATTCATCGGACCTTGTACCGCAAAGAAGATGGAAGTACAGTGGGATAAGGTAAAGCCCTATGTTGACTATGCAATGACGTTTGAAGAGTTACAGGCTATATTCGACAGCAAGGATATAGAGGTATCCGAGCTTGAAGGAACAGAGCTTGATAACGCATCGTACTACGGCAGAATATTCGCACGCTGCGGCGGTCTTGCAGATGCAGTTGCCGAGGCTCTCAAGGAGCAGGGCAACGAGGACTTCAAGCTGAACGGACTTTCCTGCGACGGTATTGAAGAATGCAAGCGTGCGCTTATGCGTGCATCCAAGAATCTTCTGCCTAATAACTTCATTGAAGGTATGGCTTGCGTCGGCGGCTGCATCGGGGGAGCAGGTTGCCTGACACACGGCGAAAAGAACAAGGCAGAGGTTGACAAGTACGGCAAGCTTGCTCACGAAAAGACTATAACAGAGGCAATACAGTCTTTTACACACGTTGAACCTAAAAAAGAAAATTAAATATATAAGGGTTATAATTTAACAGAGGTTTTTCCCTCTGTGATGAAAGGATATGGTTTTCAATGAACCTGCTGCATCTGAAATATGCGGTTGAGATCGAAAAAACCGGTTCGATCACAAAGGCGGCAAACAACTTATTCATGGGACAGCCTAATCTCAGCAAGGCTATAAAAGAGCTGGAAAACGAAATAGGTATCACAATATTCCGCAGGACTACAAAGGGGGTTGCTCCTACGGAAAAGGGCGGCGAATTCTTAGGCTACGCAAAGGCGGTGCTTGATCAGTTTGACGAAATGGTATCGCTCTACAAGCCTAAGGTGGATGACGGTGTGCGTTTCAGCATTTCCGTTCCAAGAGCTACCTATATCACAAAGGCATTTTCAAACTTTGTGAGCCTGCTTGATACCGACAAGGAAATATCCATCAATTTCAAGGAAACAAATTCGATGGACGCTATCAACAACATCCTGAACTTCGACTTCAAGCTGGGAATAATCAGATATCAGAATATCCACGAAAAGCAGTATTTTGCAATGCTTGACGGGAAGAATCTGAAATACCGTCCGTTATGGGAGTTTGAATACAAGCTTCTTGTGAACAAGGACAGCCCGCTTGCAAAGGAAAATCCGGACGGTATAGTGAAATATTCCGACTTAGAGGATTATATCGAGATAGTACACGGCGACCTTTCCGTGCCGTCGCTGTCATTCTCGAAGATATCACGTTCAAGCGTTTCGGAACACCGTAAAAAGCGTATATATGTTTATGAAAGAGGAAGTCAGTTTGACCTGCTCGGAAACCTGCACAACACCTATATGTGGGTTTCACCCGTTCCTAAAAGCTGTCTTGAACAGCACGCAATGGTACAGCTGAAATGCGATGTTCCCTACAAGGTAAACAAGGACGTGCTTATCTTCCCGAAGGGCTACAGCTTAAGCAAGCTCGATGAGCAGTTTATAGCGGAGCTTGAAAGAGTAAAGGAAAAGATAAAAATGGACGGCTTATATTAAGCCATGAAAGAAAGATGACAATGGATATTAACAGTATGCTGTACCGTCTGTGCAGTGTTGACGGCGTTTCGGGCGATGAAAGAAGTGCGTCCGAAATTGCACTGTCAATGCTTGAAAGCTACACGGACGATTGCAGTATTGACGATTTCGGCAACGTTATCGGACATATAAAAAGTACTGGCAACAAGCCGAAACTTCTGCTTGACGCACATATCGACAGGGTGGGACTTATCGTATCGTTTATTGACGATAACGGCTTTATAAAGGTCGGTGCGGTAGGCGGTCCCGACAGACGTGTGCTTGCGGCGCAGAGCGTGACGATTCACGGCAAGGAAAAAGTGAAGGGCGTTGTATCCGTTCTTCCGCCCCATGTAAAGAGCGGCGACGGAGTGCCTAAAATTGAGGAAATCGTTATAGACACAGGCTATACAAAGCAGGAACTTGAAAGCCGTATTGAGCTTGGCGACAGGATAACCTTCGACTGTGAGCCTGTGGCTATGCTCGGCACAAGATACTGTGCAGGTGCGCTTGACGACAGGTGCGGAGTGGCTTCTATACTGGTTGCTCTCGAAATGCTTAAAAGTAAGGAACTTACGTTTGACCTTGACGTATCGTTTACAACGCAGGAAGAAACCGGTGAGAGCGGTGCGAAGATAGCCGTGTATGATCTTGACCCCGACTATATTCTTGAAATGGACGTCAGCTTTGCGAAAACTCCCGACAGCGACAGGGCAAAATGCGCAGATATGTCAAAGGGCGTTATGATAGGCATTGCGCCGTCACTTTCAAGAGAGCTGTCAGGCAGGCTCATATCACTTGCAAAATCGGAAAATATTCCTTATCAGCTTGAGGTCATGGGCGGAAAAACAGGCACAAATGCCGACACGATGAGTGTGAACAAGTCGGGTGCAAAGGCGTGTACGCTGTCCATTCCGCTTAAATTCATGCATACTCCTGCCGAAATCATCGACACAGACGATGTTATATCCACAGCAAAGCTGATTACGGCTTTTGCCACGAAGGGCGGTGCCGAAAATGGCTGAATTGTTTGAGAATATAAAAAAGCTGTGTCTTGCCGACGGTACGAGCGGTGATGAGGGCGATGTAACAAAGCTGATACTTTCAATGCTGCCGCAGGAGTGCGATGCAAAAATCGACCCACTGGGCAACATCATAGTAAATAAAAAGGGTGCTACGACACCAAAAAACAAGGTTATGCTTGCCGCCCATCAGGACGAGGTCGGATTTATCGTGACCTACATCACCGATGACGGAAATCTTAAATTTACAACTGTCGGCGGTATCAATCCAGAAGTAGTTATCGGCAGACAGCTTCACTTCAAAAACGGCACTGTCGGAGTAGTCGGCGGCAAGGCGGTACACCAGCAGTCGCCCAAAGAGCGTGACGAACCGGTAAAGCTTGACACGCTGACAATAGACATCGGCGCTTCATCAAAGGCGGAAGCGGAAAAATACGTTTCTCTCGGTGACTGCGCATATTTCAAAAGCGATTATACTGAACTTGGCAACGGCTATCTGCGTGAGAAAGCGCTTGACGACAGAATCGGCTGTGCCATTATGGTAGATATACTGAATAAGAATCTGCCGTATGACGTTACCTGCGTGTTTACTGTGCAGGAGGAGATAGGTACAAGAGGCGCAAAGGTTGCCGCTTATACGGTAAAGCCGGATTATGCTATCGTCCTTGAAACCACCACAGCCTGCGACTTTGCGGGCAATGACGGTGAAAAGCGTGTATGCGAACTTGGCAAGGGCTGTGTAGTAAGCTATATGGACAGAAGTACGATATATGACCGTGAGCTGTATCGACTCGGCTTTGAAAAGGCAAAGGAGATAAACGTTCCCTGCCAGACAAAGACGCTTGTAGCAGGCGGTAACGACAGCGGAGCAATCCATTCATCTGTCGGCGGTATCAGAACGGTCGCACTATCCGTTCCGTGCAGGTATCTGCACTCGCCGTCGTGTATGATAAAGAAAAGCGATGTGCAAAGTACCGCTGAGCTTGCGTATGCAATGTATCTTGCGCTTGCGGAAAAATGATAAGAAGAATATACGGCGCACTGCCGCCCGGTTATCCGTCAGACAATGTGATAGTCGGGCGGATAAATGCGTATTACAGGGCTTACGGAACGGGGTACGACTTCTGTACGTTCTATGAGGGCGATACCGGCGATAATATGCTTGCCCTTTATTACGGCAGTGAGCTTTATGTTCACTGCAACGAAAACGGCGATTCGCAAAGCATTATAACGTTTTCGGAAATGCTCGGTGCAAAAGCCGTAATGTCGGATATCAAGCTGTCGGAAGAATCCGAAACGCTTTATATAATGACATCGGGACAAATGCCTGCCGTGTGTAACAATCGGCTGAAAGCGGAATTTACCGAGGACTACCGCACTGTATTTGAGATACTGAAAAGCGGATTTTCACTTTCCGACTATCAGTTTGACGAATGGTATGCAGACACCTGCCACCGTGTACGTCACGGTATATCAAGGCTTATCGTAATGCATTACGGGAGCGAACCCGCTGCAACGGCGACAGTGCTTTTTGATGATGATAAAAGCTGTTTTCTGTCGCACATCGCAGTAAGACGGGATATGCAGAAAAACGGTATAGGAACAGCACTACTTTCCTGTACGGCTAATTTACTTGACAACAGAAAAATAACGCTTATCTGCAAGAAAAACGTACAGCGGTTTTATATAAACTGCGGATTTACGGCGACAGGTACAGCGTATGAAATAACAAGAGGATAAAAATGGAATTTTTCAATATTGACAGCAGACTGCTCGAAACGGCAAAGAAAGCCGAAGAAATGGCAAGCGAACAGTTTGCGAAAATCAGCGAAACCGCAGAGTACAACGGAAACAAGGTGCTCTCCGCATTTATAAACAACCGTGTCAGCGAAATGCATCTTAAAGGCACTATCGGCTACGGCTACAACGATGACGGCAGAGATAAGCTTGATATGGTATATGCCGAGGTTTTTCGCACGGAGGACGCACTTGTCCGTCACAGCTTTGTAAACGGTACGCACGCACTCTCCACTGCCCTGTTCGGCGTGCTTCGTCCCGGTGACACACTGCTGTGTGTAACAGGCGCTCCGTATGATACATTAACGGAGGTCATAAACGGCGAACACGGCGGATCGCTGAAGGAGTTCGGCGTAAAGTATGCGCAGGTGGATCTGCTTCCAGACGGCACGCCCGACCTTGAGGGAATAAAGGCGGCTGTAGCTAAGGGCTGTAAGGTAGCATATATCCAGCGTTCGAGGGGTTATTCGCTCCGTGATTCGCTGTCAATAAGCAAGATAGGCGAGATAATCAGCGCTATCAAGAGCGTAAACAGTGACGCAATTATAATGGTTGATAACTGCTACGGTGAATTTGTGGAAAAGCGTGAACCTACCGAGGTCGGCGCAGATCTTATTATCGGCAGTCTTATCAAAAATCCCGGCGGTGCTATTGCCCGCACAGGCGGCTACATAGCAGGCAGAAAGGATCTGATAGAGCTGTGCAGCTACCGTCTGACTACTGTCGGAACGGGCAAAGAGGTAGGCTGTTCGCTTGACGAAAACAGGGGTATGTATCTCGGCTTCTTCTTAGCTCCGCAGATAGTTGAAAGTGCTGTAAAGACATCTGTTTTTGCGTGTGCATTCTTCTCACTGCTCGGCTATGAAACGTTCCCGAAGTACAATCAAAACAGGACGGATATAATCGCCGCAATAAAACTCGGCACACCCGACGCTCTCTGTGCATTCTGCAAGGGTATACAGAACGGCTCGCCGGTTGACTCTATGGCGACACCTGAGCCGTGGGATATGCCCGGATATGACAGCAAGGTCATAATGGCGGCAGGCGCATTTACAATGGGAGCAAGCATAGAGCTTTCAGCAGACGCACCGCTCAGAGAGCCATTTGCGGTATGGCTACAGGGCGGTATCACCTATCCGTCGGGAAAAACAGGAATATTACTTGCCGCACAATCAATGCTTGAAAGCGGCGAACTGAAAATATAATATATCTATAAATGGGGTTTGGAGCGTAGCTCCCCAACAGAGAAATATAAAAACAGAAAGGATACCCACTATGATAAGAAGTATGACGGGTTTCGGCAGAGAACAAGCTGTAATAAACGGCAGAGAAATCATCGCCGAAATCAGAAGTGTCAATCACAAGTTCTTTGAATTTTCGTCAAAGCTCCCACGCAACTACCAGTATCTTGAGCCTAAGCTGAAAACAATGCTCAAGGAAAAGATAACAAGAGGTAAGGTCGAACTGTCGCTCCTCGTTTACAACATAGACGTAAAGGACACCTCGGTAAAGGTAAATGAGCAGGTAGCATCACAGTACATAGAAGCTATCCGCACTATCGCTCCCGACCTTGGCATAACGGACGATCTTTCCGCATCCGACCTTTTCAGAATACCCGATGTATTCACGGTGATAAAGGAAGAAACAGACGAGGAACAGCTTTGGGCTGATATTTCATCGGTCGTAAGCTCGGCACTCGACAAGTTCATCGCAATGCGTGAAACAGAGGGTGCGGCACTCAAGGCTGATGTACTCGAAAAGGCAGATGTAATAGAGGATATGGTAAGCAAGGTTGAGATATACTCGCCCGAAAGCACCGCCGCATACCGTAAGAAGCTTGAGGACAAGCTCAAAGAGATACTCGGCTCATCGGATATTGACGAGCAGAGAATACTCACCGAGGCGGCTATATTCTCCGAAAAGACAGCCGTTGACGAAGAAACGGTACGTCTGCACTCCCACCTTTCACAGCTGCGCTCAATGCTCGACAGCGACAAGGAGATAGGCAGAAAGCTTGATTTTCTGGTGCAGGAAATCAACAGAGAAACAAACACTATCGGCTCAAAGGCGGCAGATATACGCATAACAAGACTTGTTGTGGATATGAAGAGCGAGATTGAGAAGATTAGGGAACAGATACAGAATATTGAGTAAGCGGCTGTGAGCCGCTTCAGATTCGCCGTTGCGGCTGTGAGCCGCCTCAGATTCGCCGTTCTGACAGTTTGAATTTTGCTATACTTGCGTTAACGGCGGATGTTGAAGGCAGTATCAAATTTTCCTTGACAACCGGGCTATGTAATGCTATAATAAACCAGTAATAAAGGGAATGATGTTCTCCCGGGGCTTTAGCCCGAACCGCTTTTAATTTAAGGATTTTAAGCTGATGACTTCTGCATTTTACGCAGTAGCTGTCGGCTTTTTTATTTTGCCGTTCTACTGCAAAAGGAGATATTTCTATGTTATTTTCGCTCGCCCTTATTTTCCTGCTCGGCTTTCTTGCAGGAGAACTGTGCAAAAAACTGCACCTGCCTGCCCTTATTGGTATGCTCGGCGTCGGAATATTGCTCGGTCCTCACGTTTTCTCGCTGATTGACAGCTCCGTGCTTGATATTTCGGCACAGCTACGCAAAATTGCCCTCGTGATTATCCTTATGCGAGCAGGACTTTCGCTGAACCTAACCGACCTGAAAAAAGTCGGCAGACCTGCCGTGCTGATGTGCTTTGTGCCTGCCTGCTTTGAGATACTCGGAATGACTCTGCTTGCCCCTGCCCTGCTCGGAATATCGCTTACCGATGCGCTTGTAATGGGCTCTGTCGTCGGTGCGGTATCCCCCGCCGTAATCGTCCCCAAAATGCTGAAGCTTATGGAAGAAAACCGTGGTCAGAAGTACAGCATACCCCAGCTTATCTTAGCCGGAGCGTCCGTTGACGATGTATTTGTAATAGTGATGTTCTCCGTGTTCACAGGTCTTGCACAGAGCGGCACGGTAAACGCTCTCGACTTTGCAAAAATACCCGTGTCGCTGATACTTGGCATCGCCGCAGGAATACTTGTCGGATTTATTCTCGGCAAATTGATGAAGCTGATACATATCCGTGACACTGCAAAACTGCTTATACTTGTGAGCGTTTCGTTCCTGCTGTGTACTGTAGAAGATACGTTCGGTGCGGTAGTGCCGTTCTCGTCACTTGTAGCGGTAATGGCAAGCGGAATAACGATTAACAGAATACGTCCCGAAGCCGCAGAACGTCTTTCTGCCCGTTTCGGACGTATCTGGGTTGCCGCAGAGATTGTACTGTTCGTGCTTGTCGGTGCGGCAGTGGATATTAACTATGCCGTCAGCGCAGGAATATCCGCAGTGATACTGATTTTCGCCGTTCTGCTGTTTCGAATGGCAGGCGTTGCGGTTTGCCTTATCAAAACGAAAATTCCGTTTAAGCAGAGGTTATTTTGCTGTCTTGCATATCTGCCTAAAGCCACAGTTCAGGCGGCAATCGGCGGAGTTCCGCTTGCAATGGGGCTTTCCTGCGGAAATATCGTGCTTACCGTTGCCGTGCTGTCAATAATTATCACCGCTCCGCTTGGCGCTTTTCTCATTGACTTAACGTATAAGAAACTGCTTGATTAAAAAGAAAAGAGCTTTGATTTAATACTATCAAAGCTCTTTTTCTATTCAGTTATTGACATATAAAGACAATATATGCTATAATTCTTACCGAGGGAAACTTCGGACGATAGGCGGTCATTCATGCTCCCAGACAATGTTTCATTGTGAAAGGAGGTGAAGCCCTTGATGTACATAACACTGGATAATCTCATTCAGATCGGTATATTCCTTACAGGATTTACCGTTATGCTTCTCGGATTATTATCTTTCATTAAAAAGAAATAATCGCCTTGTGTCTGCAAACTGAAGGCGATTATTTTTACACCTTAAGGGAGCGACCGTCTATGGTTCCCTCTTTTTTTATATTATAACACGATTTTAATGTGCCGTCAAGGCACATAGCGGCAAATGCCGCAAATTTTGCCTATCGGGCAAAACCAAATCTATGTCGACTTAAACTCACCACGGCTTTACCGTGCCTACAATATCGCTTATCTTCTCTATTTTCTGTTCGGCGAGGAACTTTTCCATACCCTCGCATACCTTTATCGGTGCATAAGGATCGCTGAAGATAGCCGTACCCATCTGTACAGCAGACGCACCTGCCATCATCATCTCTATAGCGTCCTCAGCCGTTGCAATGCCTCCCATACCGATAACGGGTATCTTGACTGCATTAGCCACCTGCCATACCATTCTTACTGCAACAGGGAACACAGCAGGACCCGAAAGTCCGCCGACATTGTTGTGAAGGATAGGCCGCCTTGTTCTTATATCAATTCTCATACCGAGCAGAGTATTTATCAGCGAAACGCTGTCTGCACCCTCAGCCTCAACAGCCTTTGCAATTTCTGTGATATTCGTTACATTCGGAGTAAGCTTTACGATAACGGGCTTCTTTGTAGCATTTCTTACCGCTCTTGTGACGCTTGCCGCACCCTCGCAGGTAACGCCCCAGGTAGCGCCGCCCTGCTTTACGTTAGGGCAGGAAATGTTCAGCTCTATCATATCAACATCGGTAGCGTCCAGCTTTTCTGCAACAGCTATATAATCGTCAATTACCGCACCTGCGATATTTGCGATAACCACAGTATCCTGCGTTCTGAGTCTGGGCAGATAGTAATTTATAAACCTGTCAACACCGGGATTCTGAAGTCCGACGGAATTCAATATTCCGCTCGGAGTTTCCGCTATTCTCGGAGGGATATTACCGTCCTTCTTGTTTAAGGTCGTACCCTTGCAGGAAATACCGCCGAGCGCCGACAGCGGATAAAGATCGGTATAATCCTCGCCGAAACCGTATGCGCCGGAAGCGGCTATTACGGGATTCTTGAAATGCTTACCGCATACATCTACCGAAATATCAGGCTTGAAACTCATAATACTACCTCCTCACCGCTGAACACAGGGCCGTCCTTGCATACTCTAAGCACCTTTTCTTCTCCGTCACGGATAACCGTGCAGGCGCAGACAACGCATGCACCGACGCCGCAGCCCATACGCTGCTCAAGAGAAACCTCCGAGTATACCCCTGCCTGCTTTGCCGCCGCAACGACTGCTTTCAGCATAGGAGTAGGACCGCAGGCATATACCGCCGCAACATCGCCCTTTGCAAGCTCATCTGCAAGAGGCTGTGCTATCGTACCGTGTACTCCCGTGCTTCCGTCATCGGTACATACTATAACGTTTGCCCCTGCAAGCGAATAATCCTTGTCAAGTATAACCTTGTCAAAGCTCCTGAAGCCAAGTATAGCAGTACACCTGTCGCCGTACATCTTTGCAATGTCAAGCAAGGGAGGCGTGCCTATTCCGCCGCCTACAACTATCACCCTGCCGTCCTTCTTTGCAGGAACGGTAAAGCCGTTGCCGAGCGGAGCGATAACGTCCATAAGATCTCCCTTGTTAAGCTCTGAAATCTTATCCGTACCCTTGCCCCTTACTTCAAAAACGAGCCTCATAGTGCCGTTTTCCTTATCGACCGAGCATATAGAGATAGGTCTGCGGAGCATATAGCCCTCCGCCTTTATCTGAACGAACTGTCCGATATGTGCGTTTTCGGCAACTTCCGGACATTTCAGCGTATATGAATATATCCCCTCGCCGAGCGCTTTTTTATCAACTATCGGATATGAATCACAAAAAAAGCTCATATATTTTCCTTTCCTGCGGTTTTGCCGCTGTGTAAAAATCAAGGCAACACGTTAATTTATCATGTTGCCTTGCTTCCTTGTCGCATAATCAACTGCGCATTATTGTATTGTCATCCTTGACAATTTTCACCTTCGCCGTAAGCGCTTCATCATCGCTTTCACTTTGCTTCGGCTTTATCACGTTGTTCTTCTTCCTGTCTGCAGGCTTCGCTATAGCTTTAAGTCTGCCGTACATAAAGTATACAACGAGCGACCCCACTATAACGTCAAGCACTGTCTGAAGGCTGAACCATGACTCTCCGGCATACAACAGGTTGCTCTGCGAAATATAGGTATAATCCCACAGCGCAAGAAACGCAAGTATTCGCAGAAGGCTGTTTGTAATCATAAGATTGTCGTAATACTTCTGTGCGTTTTCCGCTGTTATAGTAAGCGTTCTTGACTTATGCGGTATGAACATATAAACCACTGAGAACACAAGCACGACAAGTGCGATAAACGGCACTATGCCGCCGAGTATCCATCTGTCAAGCGGCACACCGTTCGGATAAACGTTATTTATCACCTGATCGGGGTGAATAAATTTATCATAGTATGCGTATGTCGTCTGATATATGAGCAGAGCCATAACCAGACCGAAAGCGTCTATAAATCCCCTCAATATCGTGTAATTGAATTTTACTTTATATTCGCCTGTTCTCAAAATCGCACCTCATTATATCTTTGTTATATCTACCATTTCAAGATCGTCTACAGTCTTGTCCATAGCGATACACTTTACAAGAGCGTTTGCCGTATCGACCGATGTAAGACAAGCGATAGAACGCTCAACCGACTTACGTCTTATCTTAACGCTGTCGAGTGCAGGCTTTCTGCCTGTTTCGGACGTTGAGATAACGTAATTTATCTTGCCGCTTTCAAGCAGGCTTATTACGTTAGGCTCCTTATCCTCGTGTATGCGATAGGTAAAGTTTGTGGCTATCATATTTCTGTTCAGCATTGATGCCGTACCGCTTGTGGCGTACAGCTCAAAGCCGAGCTTTTCAAACTTCTCCGCCAGCGGCACTATCTCAGGCTTGTCTGAATTCTTGACGGTGAACATTACTCCGCCCTTCTTGAATATCTTGAAGCCTGCCGCTATAAGGCCCTTGTAGAGAGCTTCCTCAAATGTCTTTGCTATACCGAGTGCCTCACCCGTTGACTTCATCTCAGGACCGAGCTGTGTATCAACATCGTGGAGCTTTTCAAAGCTGAATACGGGAACCTTAACCGCAACATAGTTGCCCACAGGATAAAGTCCGCTGTGGTAGCCCTGCTCCTTGAGAGTTTCGCCGAGCATTATCTTTGTTGCAATATCGACCATCTGAACACCCGTAACCTTGCTGATATAAGGAACGGTTCTTGATGATCTCGGGTTTACCTCGATAACGTAAACCTCGTTGTTATATACAACATACTGGATATTTACAAGACCGATTACGTTCAGTGCCTTTGCAAGACGCTCCGTGTATGTCACTATCGTGCTCTTTATCTTGTCGGATAATGTCTGAGCGGGATATACCGAGATGCTGTCGCCCGAGTGAACTCCGGCACGCTCGATATGCTCCATAATACCGGGGATAAGGAAGTCCGTGCCGTCGCAGATAGCGTCAACCTCGACCTCAGTACCCATAAGGTACTTATCTATCAGCACAGGGTTTTCAAGTTCTGTAGCCGTGATGATTGTCATATACTCGGTAACATCGCTGTCGCAATGAGCGATTATCATATTCTGACCGCCCAGAACGTATGACGGACGGAGCAGAACAGGATAGCCAAGCTCGTTTGCGGCTTTGAGCGCTTCCTCAGTCGTGAATACCGTATGTCCCTTAGGACGAGGAATTTTACACTTTTCAAGCAGCTCGTCAAACTTCTCTCTGTCCTCTGCGTCATCAATGCTTTCAGCCGAAGTACCGAGTATTCTGACACCGCTCTCCTGTAAGTGCTTTGTCAGCTTTATAGCCGTCTGACCGCCGAACTGTACTACAACGCCGTAAGGCTTTTCGGTAGCTATCAGCGAGTCAACATCTTCAAATGTCAGCGGATCGAAATAAAGTCTGTCGCCCGTATCAAAGTCGGTCGAAACTGTTTCGGGGTTGTTGTTGCAGATAATTGCTTCATAGCCCATTTCCTTGAGTGCCCATACACAGTGTACCGAGCAGTAGTCAAACTCGATACCCTGACCTATTCTGATAGGACCTGAGCCGAAAACTATTATCTTCTTTTTATCTGTCGGGTGCTGCTCGATAAATTCCGCAGCCTCGTTTTCATCGTCATAAGTGCTGTAGAAGTAGGGCGTTTCAGCCGAGAACTCTGCGGCACAGGTATCAACCATCTTGTATACTGCGTGACGTGTCTTTATGCCCTTGTCAGCCAGCTTCTGACCTGACAGCTTCTCGATAGTCCTGTCAAGATAGCTGTACTTCTTCGCAAGGTCGTATTTCTCCTGCGTAAGCTCGCCGTCCTCAAGCCACAGCTCAAGCTCTGCAAGGTTTTTAAGCTTGGTTATAAACCACTTGTCGATAGTGGTTATATCATGTATCTCCTGAACGCTGAAACCTCTTCTCAGCGCCTCGAATACGCAGAACGAACGGTCAACATCGACATCGTGGAGCTTTGCTCTTACTTCTTCATCTGTCAGCTTCTTGAAAGCCTTTTTACGCATCGTGTCCATGCCAAGCTCTATTGAACGTACAGCCTTCATCATAGCTTCTTCAAAGCTCGTTCCAATAGCCATTATCTCGCCTGTAGCCTTCATCTGAGTACCGAGCGTTTTCTTTGCGTATACGAACTTATCAAACGGCCACTTCGGGAACTTTACTACAACATAGTCAAGCGCAGGCTCAAAGCAGGCGTAGGTCTTGCCTGTTACCTGGTTTACGATCTCATCGAGCGAATATCCTATCGCTATCTTTGTTGCAACCTTTGCTATAGGATAGCCTGTAGCCTTTGATGCAAGCGCCGATGAACGTGAAACTCTGGGGTTTACCTCAATTACCGAGTATTCAAAGCTGTCGGGCTTTAATGCAAACTGACAGTTACAGCCGCCCTCAACCTTCAGCGCCTGAATGATGTTCAGCGCCGCTGTTCTCAGCATCTGATATTCCTTGTCTGCAAGCGTAACCGCAGGAGCGATAACGATACTGTCGCCTGTATGAACGCCGACAGGGTCGAAGTTTTCCATCGAGCAGACGGTGATAACGTTGCCCTTTGCGTCACGGATAACCTCGAACTCGATTTCCTTCCAGCCCGAAATACACTTTTCAACAAGTATCTGCGTGATAGGCGAAAGACGCAGACCGTTTGTTGCAATCTCGTGTAATTCGTCCTTGCTATATGCAATACCACCGCCTGTGCCGCCGAGCGTGAACGCAGGACGTACAATTACGGGATAGTGTATAACCTCGGCAAAATCCAAAGCGTCCTCAACGGTTTCAACTACCTTTGAGGGAATACACGGCTCGCCTATAGCCTCCATAGTATCCTTGAACGCCTGTCTGTCCTCTGCCTTGTGTATAGTTTCGGGATTTGCACCGAGCAGCTTTACACCGTTCTCAGCAAGGAAGCCTTCCTCAGCAAGCTGCATTGAAAGGGTAAGACCCGTCTGACCGCCGAGCGTTGACAGAATGCTGTCCGGCTTTTCTATCTTGATTATCTTCTTTACTACATCAAGCGTCAGCGGTTCAATGTATATCTTGTCCGCCATATGCTTGTCCGTCATGATGGTAGCGGGGTTTGAGTTTATAAGTACGACCTCAAGACCCTCTGCTTTAAGCGCACGGCACGCCTGCGTTCCCGCATAGTCAAATTCAGCAGCCTGTCCGATTACGATAGGACCGGAGCCTATAACGAGAACTTTCTTTATATCACTTCTTAACGGCATTTCTTATTCTCCTCCATCAGACTGATAAATTTATCGAACAGATACGCAGTGTCATGCGGACCTCCGCACGCTTCGGGGTGGAACTGCACAGTGAACGCAGGAGCATTTGTGTACATAACACCCTCGCAGGTCTTATCGTTTCCGTTGATATGGCTTACCTTGCCTGCACTTTCGGGAAGGCTGTCGCTTACAACCGCATAACCGTGGTTCTGCGATGTGATGAATGTTCTGTCAACAGTAACATCGGTTACAGGCTGGTTTCCGCCTCTGTGACCGTATTTCAGCTTGACAGTGGTAGCCCCGTTTGCAAGCGCTAAGAGCTGATGACCGAGGCAGATGCCAAACGTAGGTATCTTGTGAGGGATAAGCTCCTTCAGCGTATTTATAGATACCGTGTTGTCCTGAGGGTCGCCGGGTCCGTTTGAAAGCATTATGCCGTCCGGAGCAAATTTCAGTATTTCCTCTGCGCTTGTGTCGTAGGGGAATACCGTAACGTCACAGCCTCTCTTTACAAGCTCACGTCTTATATTGAACTTATAGCCGTAGTCCATAAGCGCAACCTTGTATTTGCCGTTTTCGGCGCTGAACTTCTCAGGCTGCTTTACGCTTACCTTCGGCACAACAGGACCTACAACATAAGCCCTTATCCTTTCAAGTGCCTGTGCCTTGAATTCGTCTGTCGGCTCGCTTGTTGTGATCATGCCGTTCATAACACCTGTTTCACGGATTATTCTTGTAAGCCTTCTTGTATCTATGCCGAACAGTCCGATGATGTTGTGCTTTTTCAGAAAGCCGTCTATGTCGCCTTCACAGCGGAAGTTTGACGGTACCTCGCAGTATTCACGCACGATATAACCGCTTACCACGCTTGTCTTTGACTCGTAATCCTCGTCATTCACACCGTAGTTTCCGATAAGAGGGAATGTCTGCGTTACAATCTGTCCGCAGTAGCTGGGGTCTGTCAGAGTTTCTTCATAGCCTGTCATCGCTGTTGTAAAAACTATCTCGCCTACGACCTCGCCCTCACAGCCGAAGCTCTTGCCCGTGAACACCGTTCCGTCTGCAAGTATCAGATATGCGGTCTTTGCTTTGTTAGCCTTTAAGTCCATTTAATTCGTTCCTTTCATATATTTTTCTTTTTTGTTCTATCACTTAAGGGAGCTGTATCTTTCCTACAAAGCCCATTATCTCATCTCTCATACGCAGTGCCTCTCTGAATGCCGCACCTGCGAAATCATGCTCGTCACAGCCTTCTTTTTTATATGCTGTCATTATTCCTCTCGAGCTGTTTACTATACCGCCGAGACCGTTCGCATCGAATGCGGCGGCAATGTCCTTGGCTGTTGCACCCTGTGCGCCGTATCCGGGGATAAGGAAGAATGTGTGAGGGAGCTTTTTACGAAGCTCGGCGATCTGTTCGGGATATGTCGCACCTACCACTGCGCCTACGCCCGAATAGCCGTACTTGCCGGGAAGCTCCTCTCCCCACTTTTCGCACATATTGCCCATTCTTTCATATACGGGAACACCGTCTATCAGCAGATCCTGAAGCTCGCCGCTTGACGGATTCGATGTCTTTACCAGTACGAAAATGCCCTTGTCGTTTTCCTTGCACACCTTGATAAGAGGATTGATACCGTCGCTTCCGAGGTATCCGTTTACCGTCAGAGCGTCGCCCATAAAAGGTTCGTATTCCTCGTTTCCTACCTTTACCTTGCCCAGATGCGCTGCGGCATACGCTTCCATAGTTGTGCCTATATCGTTACGCTTGCCGTCTGTGATAACATACATACCTCTGCTTCTTGCATATTCCTGCGTCTTGTACAGCGTTTTCATTCCTGCCGTACCATACATTTCATAATAAGCCGCCTGAGGCTTTATTGCAGGAACTACCTCGTGGAGAGCGTCTATAAGGCACTTGTTGAATTCAAGTATCGCCTTTGCCGCACCCTTGAGCGTTTCGCCGTACTTGTTGAAAGCCTTGTCCTTTATGTACTGAGGCACATAGTCGAGCTTGGGGTCAAGTCCTGCGACTGTGGGGTTCTGCTTTTCGCAGATTGCACGAAGAAGATTATCCATTGACATTTTCGTATCCATCCTTTTTATTTATTTCAAGTATATCGGAGCTTACTTGTCCTCGTATACTATTTTTCCGTTTACCAGTGTGTACTTTACCCTGCCCTTAAGGGTCATTCCCTTGAAGCAGGTGTTCTTTGACTTTGAGTGGAGCTTTTCGGGGTCTACCGTCCAGCTTTCGTCAGCATCAAATATCGCAATGTCCGCAATATCGCCTATGCCGAGCGAGCCTCCCTCTATGCCCAGTATCTTTCTGGGGTTGACGCACATAAGTCTTACTATATGCATAAGGCTTATCGTACCCGTGTGATAAAGTCCCGTCAGTGTCGCCGCAAGCGATGTTTCCATTCCCACAACGCCGTTGGGAGCTTTCTCGAAGTCTGCCTTTTCCTCTGCACTGTGCGGAGCGTGGTCGGTTACTATGCAGTCGATAGTGCCGTCTATTATAGCGGCGGTTATCGCCATAACATCGTCCTCCTCACGAAGCGGAGGATTCATTCTGTAGTCCGCATCTCTTGACAACAGCTTTTCGTCCGTCATCATAAAATAGTGCGGAGCGGTTTCGCAGGTACACATAACACCGATATGAGTATTTCCTCTTATCGTGTTCACACTGCCCTTTGTCGAAACGTGCGCAATGTGTATCGGCATCTGCGTATCCTGTGCTATGGCAAGCTCTCTTGCCGTGATTATATCCTCGCTCAGTCTGCTCATACCCTTTACGCCGAGCTGCTGAGAAATCTTTCCCTTGTTGATTATACCGCCGTCTATTATCTCAAGATCCTCGCAGTGCGAAATAACCTTCAGCCCCGCATAGTGAGCCTTTACCATTGCCTGCGCCATCATATTCGCAGATTCAACGGGTCTGCCGTCGTCGCTCACCGCAACACAGCCTGCCGCCTTAAGTTCGTCATAGTCGCACAGTTCCTTGCCCTGCATACCCTTTGTGATACAGCCGACAGGATAAACCTTTGCCTTTGCTTTCTTTGCCTTGTCGAGAATATATTTTACCGTTTCCTTGTTGTCAACGGGCGGTTTCGTGTTCGGCATACACGCAAGCGCCGTAACACCGCCTGCGACAGCCGCCTCACAGCCTGTAATAATATCCTCTTTATATGTCTGTCCGGGATCTCTCAGATGAACGTGCATATCGCATATACCCGGTATTACCGTAAGCCCGTTGCAATCTACCACCCTTGCGTTCTTATCATCGCATTCAAGGTTATCGCCGAGAGCACGGATAAAGCCGTCCTTTATAAGTATGTCCTTTTTGCCTTCAAAACCGTTCACATAATCAACAACGTGACCGTTTTTCAGTAAAATTGTCATTATAGCACCTCGCAATTCTGCACAAAAGCCGTGTCTTTCTTCCTTGACGATGAAAAACACGGCTTTAATTCATATCCGCCCTTAGCAGATAAAAGATCCCATTTTACGAAAGATATGCTAATATCTGTATCGCACACCCTCGCCTATTTCCATAGTCATTTTATTATACTATATTTTCTGCCGTTTGTCTACAAGTTTACGAAATTTTTTTAATTTTTTATTTCACTTACCGGTACTTTATCTGCGTCCTCGTTTCTGAGTGCAATTACCGCACCTCTTACAAGATATGCCTTTATTCCGCTACCGCACAACACACATGTGACTGTTGTTCCTTTTGTAAAGCCGAGATCCATAAGCCTTCTTTTCATATCTCCTGCAAGTAACAGCCGTTCTACCCTGCATTTTTCATCTCTTTCAAGCTGTGCCAGACTTCTCACATAAACGCCTCCTTCATTTCTTCGCTTATTGCCAGTTTATGAAAGAAAGCCGCAGGCGGTTAACCTGCATTTTACCCGAGCATCACGCAAAAGCCTTTTTCGGAATCTCCGTACAATGACAACGTTTTACTTCTTGCTAAACAGCACCGTCTTATCCTTCATAGATATTTTCTCAGCCCTGTACCCGTAGCATCCAAGTTCTTTCTTATACGTCAGAAAGGAATGATCTATCGGCACACCGCAGATTTTCTCTATCTCTTCATAGCTTAGCGTTATTTCACGCTCGCCGCACTTCCCGATATATTCCCACAAAGAATCGTACTTGCTAATATATCTTCTTACAAAAGCCTCATCATCTTGCATTGCTCAAGCCCTGCGCTCCAGAACTCAGACAGCGGCAGATTCTTTACCCTGCATACAATGCTTGCGTTCATCGCACCGTGTCCGACTATCAGAATATCCTTGCCCTCTTTTATCTGCGGATAGATTACCTCGTCAAGAAATTCACCCGTTCTGCCAAACAGCTCGTTAAATGTTTCCGCCCCGCCTATAGAGCTTGTATACTGCTCAGGGTGGAAAAACAGTAAGTTTATCGGACAGTCGGGAATACTGAAGCTGTTCTCGATACCCTCATATTCCCCAAAGCACATTTCCTTCAGCCTGTCGTCCGTTACTATCGGCACATTTCTGCCTTCGAGCAATATCTCGGCTGTTTTCCTTGCACGGATAAGCGGCGAACAGTAGCAAATATCAAGATGCACGTCCTTATACTCCTCCCGTGCCTTTTCCGCCATTTCTATTCCCTCACGGCACAGCGGAATATCCGTCCTGCCCTGTAATTTTTTCTTTTTATTCCACTCGGTTTTACCGTGTCGCATTATGTATAGCATTAAAATCCTCCGTGTAACGCTTTATCAGAAAAGATCAAGCATACTGTCAAGATATATTTCTTCTCTTACTTTCAGCCGGTATTCCGGCTTTGTCATATAGTACAGCAGAAATTCAAGCACTACCGCACTGCCAAGCCCCCTGCCCTCTATTTTGAACTGATTGAACCCCATCGGCAGATAGGTGTTTTCAATATCGTTCGTTCCGATAAACGCAGGGTTTTCCTTAGCCTTTGAAAACTTATACCCCTCGTTGCCGCCGGGAGAACGGCATATAAAATCCTCGCAATCCTCACATAGACTTTTACGGCTGACATTTTCATAACAGCTTTTCCTGTCGGTACAGCCGAAATAACAGCATTCGTTGCAAAGAAATTCTACCTTGCTTTTCTGCCTTTCGGTAAGCGTACCCAGCTTGTCAAAAGCCTTGTTTAATCTGAAATCAGGTACAACAAAGCGAAAATCCTCACGGCAAAGCTCTTTTTCAAGCTGTATAAAATCCGTCAGGACCTTTGTGGTCGATGATACAAAATACAGACCCGGATAATTCTTCCCTATATATTCAAGCAACAAATCCGAACAGATTATAACGCCGTTCTGCGCCGCTGTGCTTTCGCTGAACATCTCGCACAGCCTGTTGCACTTTCTGTCTGAAAGATGTTCTTGCTTTATAAGAGAATTGCTGAACGTGAGCCTTGCGGAAATGCCGTACTTCTGTGTAAGCCGAAGCACCTTTTCAGCCTCATCATCACCGAATCCTACACGTCCGCCGCCCCACAGACAATCCGCAGGAGCACCGTATATCGAGCCTATCTCGCACCAATCGTAAAAATACTCCCTGTGATTATAGAATAAAGGCAGAAACAGGCTGTACAGCCCGTAAAACTCAAACAGACCGGGGAGGTGGAAATATGCCACAGCACCGTCACATTTTTCACAAGTTTTCTGCGTCATATTCCTACCCCTTTAAAATCGTTTCTATCTTTGTACCATTCACAAAGTCCGTAAATATCAGCTATCACATTATTTTTTCGTAGGGCGAGGGTCTGTGTGTGCTTGTATGGTTTTGCATCTGTGCCTCGTCAGCCATCAGTGTCGCTGCGTCCTGCAGCGACAGCCATTTGTGCCGTTGCATCTGTGCATCGACAGCCATTTGTGCCGTTGCATCGTGCAACGGCTTTGTGTGGCTGTCTTTATGCATCCTTGCATAACGGCTTTGTGTGGCTGTCTTTATGCATCCTTGCATAACGACTAAGTGTGGCTGACTTTAAGCATCCGTGCTTAAAGCCTTTGGGCGTTCATTTCAGGCATCCTTGCCTTACTTGCCCCTCCCGTTACATCAACCCCGCCGACATTACCGCAAGCCTTGCAAACAGCCTGCCAAGCGCTTAAAATTATTCCTGCCTTTAACGGATTTTGTGCTTTACAGTATCACACAAGATCAAATCAGCTTATCCGCAAAAATCGCTTTTTAAAAAAGCCACCGCAAAAGCGGTGGCTCAAAAAATTATTTACCTAAAACCTTCTTAACGGTATTAGCAATATTATCCGCACATAAGCCGAATTCTTCAAGCAATGCTGCCGCAGGACCCGAATGACCGAATGTATCCATAACACCGATCTTTGTAACGGGAACGGGATAATTCTCGCAAAGAACATCGCAAACGGCACTTCCTAAACCGCCGATTATGCTGTGTTCTTCAACAGTAACTATCTTTCCTGTTTCCTTTGCCGCCTTGATTATAATATCCTTGTCAATGGGCTTTATCGTGTGTATGTTGATCACACGGGCATTGATACCCTGACCCTTGAGTGCGTCAGCCGCCTCAAGTGCCTGAGCTACCATAAGACCTGTAGCAACGATCGTTATATCATCGCCGTCACGGAGCTGTACGCCCTTACCAAGCTCAAACTTATATGTATCCTTATCGTTGAAGATAGGAGCGGCAAGTCTGCCGAATCTCATATAGGTAGGTCCCACATAGTCAGCCATAGCGAGTACAGCCGCCTTAGCCTCAACATCATCGGCAGGGTTGATTACCGTCATACCGGGTATTGTACGCATAAGTGCAATATCCTCGTTGCACTGGTGTGTCGCACCGTCCTCACCAACGGAAATACCTGCGTGTGTTGCGCCGATCTTAACGTTCAGATGAGGATAGCCTATGCTGTTTCTGAGTATTTCATAAGCTCTGCCTGCCGCAAACATAGCAAATGTGCTTGCGAATACGAGCTTGCCTGTAGTAGCGATACCTGCGGCAACACCCATCATATTTGCTTCTGCTATACCGCAGTCAAAGAAGCGGTCGGGATATGCCTTCTTGAATATACCTGTCTTTGTTGCAGCCGCAAGGTCTGCGTCTAAAACTACGAGATCGTTTCTCTTTTCAGCGAGCATTACAAGAGCTTCGCCGTAGCTTTCACGGGTTGCTTTTTTCTCCATTTTAATACGTTTCCTTTCCGATTACTTTTCAAGCTCGGCAAGATGAGCCTTGAGTTCTGTCATAGCCTGGTTGTACTGTTCTTCGTTGGGAGCAGTGCCGTGCCATGATACCTGATCCTCCATGAAGGAAACGCCCTTGCCCTTTATGCTTCTCTGTATAATTACCGTAGGCTGTCCCGAGATCTTTTCAGCTTCAGCGAAAGCCTTTTCGATTGCGTCAAAATCGTGTGCGTCTATAGAAATAACGTGCCATCCGAAAGCCTTGAACTTCTCGTCAATAGGATAGGGTGACATAACATCGCTTATTCTGCCGTCTATCTGAAGTCCGTTGTTGTCAACTACGGCTACGAGGTTGTCAAGCTGATAATGTGCCGCAAACATAGCAGCCTCCCATACCTGACCTTCTTCTATCTCGCCGTCGCCGAGTATAGCGTATACCTTGTAAAATTCATTTGACAGCTTACCGGAAAGAGCCATACCGCAAGCGGCTGAAATACCCTGGCCGAGTGAGCCTGTGCTCATATCAACGCCGGGGACCTTGTTCATAACAGGGTGTCCCTGAAGCTTTGAGCCTATGTGACGGAGTGTCTTTAAATCTTCTACAGGGAAAAATCCGCGGTTAGCAAGTACCGAGTACAGTGCAGGGGCTGTGTGTCCCTTTGACAGTACAAGTCTGTCACGTTCGGGCATCTGAGGATTCTTCGGATCTACATTCATCTTTGCAAAGTAGAGATATGTCAGTACATCGGCTACCGAAAGCGATCCGCCGGGATGTCCCGACTTAGCGTTGTAAACGCCCTCGATAACACCCATTCTGACCTTGGTGGCAGTTATCTCAAGCTGCTTTTTTAAAGTTGCATCCATTTTTAAGGTCCTTTCCGGGCAAAGCCGTGCTTCGCCTTTTTCGTTTAGTCGTTCTACAATATTATATTACATTATTCGCGATAAGTCAAGTATACCGACAGCTCGGAACAGCTGTGAATAATACAAAAATATTTGACTTTTTTGCGGATAAGCTATATCATTATCGGCAGAATATGCTTTATCGCCGCTTCGTGTTCAGCAGGAGGTTCTATGGACGAAAAAACACTTGCGCTTGTGCAGAAGAACAAATTATTCGGCAATATGTCGGAAGAAAATACCGAGCTTTGCGTAAAATTGCTTTCAGGCAGGACAGTCGCCGCAAAATCGGGTGAAATTATCATGAGTGAGGGTGAACCTGCCGACCATATAGGAATAGTTCTTTCAGGCAGCATTCAGGTCATCCGGGAGGATTATTACGGCAACCGTGACATTGCCGCTCTGATAAGACAGGGCGGAAGCTTTGCCGAAGTATTTGTCTGCTCCGCCGTAAAACTGCTCCCCGTTACAATAGAAGCCGCAGGCGACTGCACCGTAATGCTCCTTGATTACGGAAAGCTGTCCTCGCTGTCGTCATATCCGTTCTATCCGCAGTTTGTAAGCAACCTGCTGACAGCCGTTTCCGATAATGCGCTTATGCTCAACCGCAAGGTAGAGATCATCTCAAAGCGCAATACAAAAGAAAAAATCATGGCATACCTGAGCTATGAAGCGAAACGTGCGGGGAACAATACATTCACTGTTCCGCTTGACCGCCGCTCTATGGCAGATTATCTCGGTGTAGAACGCAGTGCGATGTCAACCAGGCTGTCCGAGCTTGTGAAGGAAGGTCGTATAATGGTTGACAAAAACACCTTTACCGTTCTTAAATGCCACTGCGGACTTGATAAGATCAATAAGTTCTGAAACTCAGTATATAGATCTGTTCCGGCATCGACAGTTCAAACACCGCAGGCTTCTCCCTGTCGATTCCGGCAAGCACATCCTTGTCAAACTGCGCCGTCACCGTATCAAATTCGGTAACATCTACCGTTGGCTTCACCTCAGCCTCGCATAATGTCTTTCTGCCGTAACGCACGGTTATTTTGCCCGTATTGACACGGCTTCCGCACACTATCTCTATACTGTCTGCGTCACCGAGTACACAGTTGTTGTAAATCAGTCCACCGCCGAGCATATAGTGCTGTTCGAGCTTCTTGCTGTATTTCATTTTCGTATTATACTTACCGTCGTAGTTCTTTGCAAGTATACCCTTACAAAGCTCTCTCGGCGGTATTTTTTCACCGCTTACCTCAATAGTTTTTGTGAGCCTGATATCATCGCTTGAAGCGCCTGCCATGAATGTATATCGTCCCTGCTCTATCGTAAATCTTTCACGGCTGACATCATAGAAACGCAGTTCCGACTTGCTGATATCAAACTCTATATGCTGTGTCTGTCCGCACCCGATATGCACACGGGCAAATGCTGTAAGCTGTTTCAGCGGACGCTTGACCGACGGATCTTCCGCACGGAAATATACCTGCACGACTTCATCGCCGTCAATATCCGATACGTTTCTGACATCGAACGAAATATTTATGCTGTCGTCATATTCGGTCACTTCAAGATCCGAATATTCAAACCTTGCATAACTCAGCCCGTATCCGAACGGATAAAGCGGCTTACCTTTATAGTAAAGATAAGTCATATCGTTTTCTATAATGTCATAGCTCTCTATCGGTGCAAGTTCATATTCACTCCTGTACCACGTCTGCGCCAGTCTGCCCGCAGGCGAATATTCACCGCTGATAACCTTTGCAAATGCATTGCCAAGCTCAGGTCCCGCATGGGTCGTATAGATTATCGCAGGCATATATTCCTGCTCCTCACATATCGAGAACGGATAGCTTGACACCACCGCCATTACGCATTTGTTGTTGGTGCTGTAAACCGCTTTGGCAAGCGCGGAATCGTGTGCGGGCAGTGACAGCGTCTTACGGTCGTACATTTCACGGGCAACTATCATAGGATCGTTGCCTATGCAGACTATCGCATAATCCGCCTTTTCCGCAAGCTCAGCCGCACGTCTTATACCGTCCGAAACAATCTCTTCGCTAAACATCTTGTCGTCGCTCAGTCCGAACTGTTTTACAAGCGTCAGCTTTCCCTTTTCGTCAACGCCGAGCGCCTTACCGAAATATGTGCGGTACAGCACTTTATCTCCGTGCTTCTGCGGTTTCATTATTTCCTGCGAATACCAGCGGTAAGTGCTTTCGCTGTCGCACTTGCAGGTATTTTCGGTTATGTACCTGTTATTGTAAAGCGAGCGGTACGTTGTTTCATCATGACCGTATTCCGCCTTTTCAAAAAGTGCCCTCGGATCGTCCTTTTCGTAAATCGCACTCACCGTATCATCATCGGATACACCAAGATACTTTCCCGTAAGTTCGGATTTTATAACCACACGGTCACAGCCGTTGTCATACATCGCACCGGCAAATTTTCCGCTTATGCCGTCAAGTATAGTCGTATTGTATGACGAATAACCCGTGTACCAGTCCATAAGATTACAGTTGCCGTTAAGACCTATCACAGCAACGCTCTTATTTGTATCAAGCGGCAGTATACCGTTATTTTTAAGTAATACCGCCTGTTCCAGTGCCGCACGGTGATTGAGCTTTTTATGCTCATCACAGTCAAGCACACTTTCGTCGATATCCGAGAACGGGTGCTTTTCATCAAACTCACCAAGTCTGAACCTTGCAAGCATGCTATTGTAAAGCGCCTTGTCTATATCCTTTTCAGATACAAGTCCACTCTTTACCGCTTCAAGCACCGCCGCCTGAACCACATCCTCGCAGTCTGTCATAACGTCCGTGCCGTTCTTTATCGCAAGCGCAATTGTTTCTGCGTGTGAAGTGCTGTAACCGTGAAATGTTACGTTTTGTGAAAAATCTCCGCCGTCAGTTACGACAAAACCAAGTCCCCACTTATCTTTAAGAACTTTCTGTATATCCGGGTTTATTACCGCAGGCACACCTGAAAGCTCGTTGTACGCCGCCATTACGGAATACGCTCCTCCGCAGGTTATGGGACGTTCAAATGCCGCATAGTAATATTCATTCAGCGTCCTCGGCTCAATATCGGAAGACGCCGTTCCCCTTTCATTTTCGGTATTGTTGGCACAGAAATGCTTCAGTGTCGGTATCGATTGCATATATTCACCTTGCCGGTCTGCAAGTCCTTTTGTGTATGCCGCCGACATTTCACCCGTTAAAAACGGATCTTCGCCGTAGCCCTCTTCATTTCTTCCCCAGAGCGGATTTCTGCACAGGTCAACGGTAGGTCCCCACAGCATCAGATGGCCGCTCGGGTGGCGTTTATTCAGCACCCGTGCCTCCTTACCTGCCGTAAGCCCGGCTTTTTCCATTAGCTCTGTATCAAACGTTCCGGACAGCCCTATAGGCTGCGGAAATACGGTCGTCGGCTCTTCGGGATTTCTTGAAACATATCCCCTTGCAACCTCCGCACCGACATGCCACTCGCCTATATCAAGACGAGGCACAGCCGCCATATGGTTTGACATCAGACCTGCCTTTTCCTTGATTGTCAGCCTTGATAAAAGATCCTTTACACGCTCGTCAAACGACAGCGAGCTATCCCTGAATCTATATTTATTCTCCATGTTCTCCTCCGTCTTGCAGTTGTTGACTTTTTACGCAAACCGCAATATAATCATCGCTATCATAGCATATGTAATCGTTTTCGTCAATAGCATTTTGTGCATTTTTGCAAAATAACGCAGTGCCGTTTTAAAGCATATCTGCGTTATTCCGTATTCATTTCAAGCCGGATACTTACTCGATTTTCGGCATCCATTTACCCTTCCATGTGTACAGTGCCATAAGCACGACGCCTATTACCCACGAAACAGGGTACAGCAGATAAACGCCGTCAATAGTCGGGAAAAGCGGCACTACGAGCCATATCCAGAATATTCTGAAAATACACATTGCGAACAGTAATATCAGCATCGGAGGAATGCTCTTACCCGTGCCTCTTACAGCCCCCGCAAGCACATTCATTATTGCAAGCAGGAAATAGAACGGGCAGAAATATTTCATTGCGGTTTCGCCGCAGGCGGCTACTGCGTCATCGTTTGTGAAAAGCCTTATAATCGGGTCGGCAAACACAAGCAGCAGGATGCCTGTTATGACAGTATAAACAACGCCCATACCGAGTGCTGTCCACATACCCTTTTTAACACGTTCGGGTTTATTCGCACCGTAGTTCTGACCGACAAAGGTAGTCACCGCCATACTTATACTAAGCACCGGCAGAATGTTGAAGCCGTCCACCTTAAGATATGCGCCGAAGCCTGCTACCGCATCCGAGCCGAAGCTGTTGACGCTTGCCTGTACAAGCACGTTTGAAAAGGAGATGACCATATTCTGAATGCCTGTAGGCAGACCTACCTTTATTATCCTTATCGCCATATCCCTGTGTACCTTTATCTGACGGATAAACAGCTTATAATCCGCATTTACCCTCACCATATAGATTATAGCCATAACGCAGGAAACAAGCTGGCTCGCATCGGTCGCTATCGCCGCACCCTCTACGCCCATACCGAAGCCTTGTATCAGTATAAGGTCGAGCGCTATATTGACAACTGACGCCGCACCGAGATATAACAGCGGTCTTTTTGAATTTCCTGCCGCATTGAATATTCCGGCACACATATTATAAAGCACGTTGAACAGCAATCCGCCGCAGTATATCTGCAAATAGAGCGATGCGCCGTCAAGGATATTTCCGGGCGTCTGCATCCATACGAGGAACAGTCTGCTCATAAATACACCCATGACCGTCAGCACAAGGCCGATTATAACTGCGATTGCCATAGCCGTATGTACCGCTCTTTTCACATCGTCCTTACGCTTTGCACCCATATACTGCGATATAATAACGCCTGCGCCGACCGATGCGCCCTGGCTGAACGCTATCAGCAGACTGACGATAGAGCCGGTTGAGCCTACCGCCGCCAGAGCCTCCTTGCCCACGCAGTTTCCTACTATTATAGAATCGACCGTGCTGTATAACTGCTGTAAGAGGTTGCCCAGTATCAGCGGCACGGAAAATATAAGCAGTTTCTTCCAGATAGAGCCCTCTGTCATAAGGACCGTTCCGGATTTTCTTTTTTCTTTTATATCTGCACTCAAGTTAAACTTCCTTTCTTCGTCCATAAATATTATACTCATTTTAAAAAAATCTGTCAACTTCCGTTATCACTGACGTTTTGTGCCACAGCATATTGAACTGTGCTACAGATTGTGATAAAATGTAAATAGCAGAAAATACGCCGAAAGGATATGATAAATATGACAGACGAAAAGAAAAAAGCTCCCGAAACTCCCGTACAGCCCGATGATAAAGGCGACTACAGACAGTCTGCCGACAAAGAGGAGGCTATATGGGATATGAAGCAGGAGCTTGAGGATTATATCGAGGATCAAGGCATTTATATAAGGCAGTAAAATACAGAATAAACCGATTTGCCCTTTCTGGATAACTATGCGATAAGAAGTGCGAGAAACGGATACAGATAATATGAAGCCGTATATATCCGTATTCCGCCCGATATTTCAAAAACGCACCCGATGACATAAGAGAATTCATATGGGCGGCTGAAGAAACGCTAAAATAAGCTTGACAAAGCACTTTAACTGTGATAAAATCATTTTTTGTGAGTTCGCAATATCCTCACTTTCCGTCAGAAGACGGATAAATCAAAACTACGAAAGGACAATTCAATATGCGAAACAAAAAAGTCCTGTTTATCACACAGGGAGCCGTTATCGCCGCAATCTATGTAGTGCTGACCTATATTGTCAGCCTGCTGGGGCTTACAAACGGCGTAATTCAGGTGCGTCTTTCCGAGGCGCTCACAATCCTGCCGGTATTTACTCCGGCGGCAATTCCGGGACTGGTTGTAGGCTGTGTCATCTCAAACATACTGACCGGTGCTGTAATATGGGATGTTATCTTCGGAAGCCTTGCCACACTCATAGGAGCGGTAGGCACATATCTTCTGAGAAAGCATCACAGGATACTGTACCCCCTTCCGCCCATAATTGCCAATACTGTTATAGTACCGCTTGTACTGACCTATGCTTACGGTGTGCCGGACGCATTATGGTTCTCGGCGCTGACGGTATGTGCAGGTGAGGTCATCTCCTGCGGAGTTCTCGGTCTGCTCCTGTATCACGGACTGGACAACAAATATTGCAGACGTTTGTTTACCGCAAAGGTTTAACAAACAAAACAGTTTGAGCCGCTATGATTATATCATGGCGGCTTTCGTGCAACTTGTACATTTATTAACGGTTTTTTGGTGTATTCCACCAAACACACCGCTTTACTTCTTGACTTATTACAGCATTTGTGATAAAATCAGATTATCAAAATGTAAGTTCAAGAGGTGTTCCTTATGAAAAAAAATAAAGGCTGGTTAAAAAATAAAGCGCAGAGCCAGGTAGTTGTAATAACATTTTTATGCGTTGTCTGCTGTATAATGATGCTGGCTACCGTTGCCGTATGCACTGTCAACATTCTGACAATGGTAGGTCACGACGACCCTGTTTATCATTCTTCGATAATGCTGTCACTGATTACCGAGGGCATTTCGCTTATCGTTACTGCGGCATTTATCCTGCTTTGCATTTATGTAAAAAAAGCAATAGTAAAGCCTATCAGAAAAATCAGCAACGAACTTAATAACTTCTCAGAGGGTATTCTTTCCGCTGAATTTGACGTCAAGATAAACGACAGCGATATAGGAAAACTTGCAGGCTCGCTCAATACTGCAAAGTGGTATCTGAAGAAAATGGTCGATGAGCTTACATATCTTTTGACGCAGATGTCATACGGCAACATCAGCTTTACCATAAACTATGATTACAAGGGAGAATTCGTTCCCCTAAAGTCGGCATTTGAACAGATACTTGTCAATCTGAATGATTCGGTATCGAGCATACAGAAGGCAGGCACGACGCTTTACGATGCATCGGAGCAGGTTTCAAGCGGCTCTCAGGCACTTGCACAGGGTACAAGCGAGCAGGAAGCCTCTATCCGTGAGTTGTCAGACTATGTGCAGGATATTTCAGGCAAAGTAAACAAGAACGCCGAAAACGCAAAGAACGTAAGTGAAATTTCAGATACTGCGACCACCGACCTTAAGAAAGGCAATGCAGAAATGCAGAAGATGCTTGCCGCAATGAAGATAATCGATGAAAAATCAGTCGAGATCGAGAAGATTATCAATACTATCGACAACATTGCATTCCAGACAAATATACTTGCTCTTAATGCCGCAGTAGAAGCCGCAAGAGCAGGAGAAGCCGGCAAGGGCTTTGCAGTCGTTGCAGACGAGGTCAGAAACCTTGCAAGCAAGTCCGCAGAAGCCGCTCAGACAACAAGCGAGCTTATCAGCAGCACTATCGAAGCCGTTTCAAACGGCACAGCAATTGCCGATTCGACAGCTCAGACTATCGAAAGCGTTATGGAGCGTTTCAGCAACGCAAACTCGCTTATCAACGAAATATCGGACAGCTCGGCACAGCAGGCGACTATGGTTGATCAGGTGCTTTCAAGCGTCGGTCAGATCTCAGCGGTAGTTCAGAACAATGCCGCCACAGCAGAAGAAAGTGCAAGCGCAAGCGCACTTACTGCCGCTCAGGCAAAAGAGCTTCAGAAGATGGTCAAGCAGTTCCATCTGCGTGAAGACGGTCAGGTTCATCTTGAAGGACCTATGGAAGAATAACAGGAATAGCAAACAAAAGCAGGCTGAGAATGCCTGCTTTGTTTTTAGGGAAAATTTTATGACTACACAGAAATTTGAATACAAGGGAATGTACTGTAAGAAATGGCTTTCCGATAACGAAAAGGCAAAAATACAGATTATTCACGGGCTTGGCGAAATGTCGGAATACTATGAGCAGTTTGCAGAATATATTACCGCCAAAGGAGTTTCGGTATATCTTTGTGAATACCGTGAGCACGGAAGGACGGCACTGCCTGCAAACATAGATAATATCGTTCAGACCGCTGCAAAGGAATGCGGTGATTTTTCGTCATATGTTCAATCGGAAAGTGACACACCGCTGTTTCTGCTCGGTCACAGCCTCGGCTCACAGATGGCACAGTATATACTGAGGCACGGCGGAAACAGACTTTACGGCGGAGTTATCCTTACAGGCTGTCCGCATATACACGGTACCGATACACTTCTTTCGGATATTGACGCAGAAATATCCGAAAAAGGTGCAGACGCTCCCAGTACAGACGTATTTCTCAAGCTGTTCGGAAAGGTTGCCGAGCCGTTCCCCGAAAAATGTACAGTTTCTTGGGTGACCTCCGATCTTGAACGTGCCGAATATTACGAAACTCTCCCCTACACGAATAAGATGTACAGTTGCCGTTTTTACAGGAGTTTTTTACAACTTGCAAGTGAAGTGCAAGACGATAAATATCTGTCGGATATCTTCCCGAAACCGCCGGTTCTTTTAATAAGCGGAACAGAAGATATGGTGGGCGACAAAGGAGAATATGCAAAAGAAAAAGCCTCTGTGCTTAAGGCAAACGGCTTTGTTGTCAGACTTGTAATACTTGACGGTATGCGCCACAGCGTATTACAGGAAAAAGAACGCACAGACGTTTACCGCCTCATTGCAGATTTTATTTCAAAGCAGGAACATAATGATAATCTCTGATTTTATAAGCATATACAAAAACGCAGTGCCGCTACCGACACTGCGTTCTCTTTTATATCGTAATTTATATTGCCCGAAAGCGTCTTATAAAACCGCTGTCAGATCTTTACAAGCTTTTTTTACTCTCTTCATATGCGATATAGTGCTTTTTGATCTGAGCCTTGCTCTTACTCCTGATAAGCACGCTTTCACCGTTATCCAGTCTGAACTGTTCATCAACCGCTGTGATATGATCCATATTGACAATATAGCTCCTGTGACATCTCAGAAAACGTGATTCATCGCCGGACAGACTTTTTTCTATATCGTCAAGCCTCATATACAGTGAATATTCCTCGTCCTCAGTATGCAGTATACAGCGGTTGTTACAGCTTTCGATATAGATTATATCACTGCACGGCACGTTTACATAAGTGTTGCGCACCTTTACTCTCATAAAATCCGTGTCATATTTTTCAAGAACCCTGTCAAGCACACTTTCAAGCCTTGTCATATTGTACGGTTTGAGTATATAGCCGTTTGCTCTTACACTGTAGCTCTCGATAGCATATTCATCGGTAATCGTTGAAAATATCAGCAGATTCTCATACCCGTTATTCCTGAGCTGTCTTGCTATATCTATGCCCAGTTCATTGCCGACATAGATATCCATAAATACAATATCAAAATTTGTATTATCGTGCAAATCATCAAGCAGGCTCGTGCCGTTTTCATACAACCTTACCGTACACGACAGCTTACGCTTTCTGAAATATTCAATTACAAGTGTCTTTGACAACAATAAGTCAATTCTGCTGTCGTCACATATTGCTACTAACATAACCGATCCTTTGCCGCTATACAGTTGTAATACCGTATTGTGAGAGCTGAAACGCCTGCAAAAGAAGAACTCACAGTATCTTCTCTGATATTATTTTAACATATTTAATTTAATATTGCAATAGCAATACTATATATTTCAATAAATTCGACAAATTATTCAGTCCAAGCGCTATTGATAGTTATACCCACGTTCCGTTAACGAATACAGGCACTTCACTACCGTCATCTTTGATGCCTGTTATCTCAAGATCGTCAGAGCCGACCATAAAATCGACATGAATTATCGAGTCGTTGATTCCCATCGAATGTATCTCGTCAAGCGTTTTGTTCTCAAAGCCGTCAATTACTTCCTGAAATCCCTCGCCGACAGCAACATGACAGCAAGCATTCTCGTCAAAGAGCGTATTCATAAAAAGCAGACCCGAACGGTTTATCGGGGACTCCTTGGGTACAAGAGCAACTTCGCCCAGCATTGAAGCGCCGTCGTCCATCGCAAACATCTTTTTCAGGATATCCTCGCCTTGGCGCGCCTTACAGCCCGATACCCTGCCATTTTTGAATTCAACCTCAAAGCCATCTATCAGATTTCCCGACCAGCTGAGAGGCTTCGTAGCAACAAGCTTACCATCGCACTTACCTTTCATAGGACTTATGAACACTTCTTCCGTGGGCATATTCGGCACATAAGCCGCACCGTTGACACGGTTGATATCAGCCGCACCGCACCACTTTGCACCGGGAATAAGCTCGACCGAGAAATCCGTTCCGTTACTGCTCTTATATTTAAGGCTCTTGAAGCCCTGAGCGTTCAGCCAGTCGGCTTTTGCTCTCATGGTGTCGGTATGCTCTTTCCATACCTTTTCCCAGTTTCCGTTACCGTCAAGATATACGCACGAGAAAATAGCGTTCCACAGCTTTTCGACCGCCGTTTCGGTGTCGTCATCAGGGAAAACTTTCTTTGCCCATTTCGGAGAGGCGGCGGCAACTATCAGCCACTGATGCTTGCCGTCAATCTCATCACGGTATTTTTTTAACACCTTTGAACGCATCTGACCTACTGTAGAAATTACATCCGCAGGTATACCGCTGAGTTCGTCGGGATCGGCAGATTCGATAAATATTCTTGCAGGCAGATCCTTTACCATCTGTTTCTGACGTTCTTCTTCCCACGGAAGTACAGTGCCGAGCGTTTCAACACTTGCATTCTCATAGTGCAGTCTGTCTATAGCCCCGCAGCTCCAGAACATCTCAACATAGCTTGCGCCTGCGTTATAGCATTCCTTTGCCACAAGCGTTGCCAGCTCGTGCTGATCAACCTCGGTATAAAGACGTACCTTCTGTCCTTCCTGAACGTTTGCACCGACTTTTACCATAAGCTTTGCATATTCGCCAAGCATTTTTATATCCATATTGTTTAACCTCCGTAAAAACAGCCTTAACGGACAGTATTACCCGAAAAATATAAATTATCCGCCGCTGTCAGCATTACATAACTATTATAGAACTCTTTTTATATGCTGTCAAGCTACTGCCCCGACTGACAAAAAAACGCCTCCGTATCTCATTGACACGGAGGCATTATTATATTTACTTGTTTATAACTACCTTTAAGCCTTCAGCGCTTTCAACTGTGAAGTGCTTGTCTGTAGCCGTATGTGTAACAGTGATTGTATCGCCGTTTCTCTCAGCCATAACAGTAAGCTCAAGCTTAGCGTCCTTATCGTAGATCTTGCACTGAGTATTCTTGCCGTCCTCAAGCTGATAGATAACAAGCTTAGCACCCTCTACATAGTCATATGCGAAGTTACGCTCAAAGTTACCGTAAGCTATTATGCTGTTGGGCTTAGCATACATACCCATTGAGAAGTAGTCGTACTTCTTGTCGTACCAGTTACCGCCCTCAAGAACTTCTCCTGTCTGAATATCGGTCCACTTGCCGCGAGGGAGATAGAACTGAGCAGTACCCTCCTCGTTGAATACGGGAGCGATAAGCAGGTTATCACCGAACATATACTGTCTGTCAAGAGGTAAGCAGGCAGGATCGTCGCTGTATTCCATAACCATAGCTCTCATCATAGGAACGCCCTTTTCATGAGCCTTTACTGCGTTAGCGAACAGATACGGCATCAGGCGACCCTTGAGCTTTGTGAAGTGACGCAGAACGTCGCACGCTTCTTCGTCAAAGTTCCACGGTACTCTGTATGAGCTGTTGCCGTGAAGTCTTGAGTGTGAAGACATAAGACCGAATGCAGACCATCTCTTGTATAAGTCGGGTGAGCCTGTAGCCTCAAAGCCCGAAATATCGTGGCTGAAGTAGCCGAAGCCGGATAAGCAGAGTGAAAGTCCTCCACGGAGCGTTTCAGCCATTGATTCGTACTGGCTGAAGCAGTCGCCGCCCCAGTGTACAGGGAACTGCTGACCGCCGACCGTAGCAGAACGTGCGAACAGACAAGCCTTATCCTTGCCGTAGAATTCCTCAAGCACCTCAAATACGCACTTGTTGTAGAGATATGTGTAGTAGTTGTGCATTCTGTAAGGATCGGAGCCGTCGCTGTATACAACATCGGCTGTGGGTATTCTCTCACCGAAGTCCGTCTTGAATGCGTCAACGCCCATCTCGCACAGTGTTCTCAGCTTTGCCTTGTACCACTTGCAAGCCTCAGGATTCGTAAAGTCAACGATAGCCATACCGGGCTGCCACATATCGCACTGGAATACGCCGCCGTCCGTCTTCTTGATGAAGTAGCCGTTCTTTACGCCCTCGTCAAATAAGGAAGACTGCTGAGCGATATAGGGGTTGATCCATACGCAGATTTCAATTTTCTTTTCCTTAAGACGTGCGAGCATAGCCTTGGGATCGGGGAACATTCTCTTATCCCAGGTGAAGTCGCACCAGTTGAATTCCTTCATCCAGAAGCAGTCGAAGTGGAATACCTCCAGAGGAATATCGCGTCTTGCCATTTCGTCTATGAAGAACGAAACTGTTTCTTCGTCATAGTTTGTAGTGAATGATGTTGTCAGCCACAGACCGAATGTATATGCAGGAGGAAGTGCAGGCTTACCTGTCAGCGTTGTGTAAACGCCGAGTACGTCTGCTATTGTCTTACCGCCCATTACGAAGTATTCCATTCTCTCGCCCTGAACGGAGAAAGCAACCTTTGAAACCGTTTCGCTTGCTACTTCAAATGTAACGTTCTCGGGGTGATTTACAAATACACCGTAGTTTCTTGATGATACATAGAAGGGGATTGACTTGTATGTCTGCTCAGAGCAAGTACCGCCGTCGTTGTTCCATACTTCTACCGTCTGACCGTTCTTTACGAATGTAGAGAACTTCTCGCCGAAGCCGTAGATGTTCTCGCCTACGGAGATGTTGAGCATCTCTCTTATTCTTGCAGGCTCGTCTGTAGATGCGTGTGCATAGAAACGCTCCGCCTTTGTGCCTTCCATACGGTGGTCTGTGAGCCAGGGCTGTTCTTCAATATAAGAAGTTGTTCTCCAACCTTCCTTTGTGAGCAGCTTTCCGTCATAGAAATACTTGATATCCCAAGCTCCGCCTGCCTTACCGATTCTTACCGAGGTCTTGTTTGAAACAAGCTCCCAGTACTCGTCCTTCTCGTTTATAACAGGCTTGAAGTTTGCGTCCTCATATAATGTGAAGTCCGGACCCTTCTTTACAGCACCCTTGTAATGCTCGATCGTAACCTTGATCGAATCGGCAAGCGTAGACGTAAAGGTGATCTCAAGAACAGGACCGCCAAGCGTCATTCCTCTGTTACCGATCCACTGGTTAGTGGCATATACGGTTATCGAGTTGTCTGTAGCCTTTACCTCATAGATCTGAGTTGCATAGTTTACGTCGTAGCCCGACTTGTTCATCCAGAAACCGTCTGAATACTTCATAGATTATACCTTTCCTTTCAAAACGGCGGTCACACATCCGCCAAAATTCACTTTTCACGCGGGATCTCCCCGGGGTAATAAGGCGGTAATACATTCATGCCGTTTCCGATATAAGCTCTGCTTGAGTGCGCAATCCGCACCTTTGACCGACCATTATCCGAAACGTCGTGTAATCGTTTACCTGTCGTTTATTCTAACATATAAATTTACAAAAATCAAGTGGTTTTTGAAAAATTTTTTTGTTTTTTAAAAAGATGTTTCCGTGTCTTGTACGTACTGTCTGAAAACTTATATCAAAGCCGCATTGCAATGCCGTTTTTACATTATATCGGTTAAGATTTTTCTTTGCAACAATTTGCAACAATGTGTCATTGCGGATTTACAGTTACGGTTATTTTGCTTATACTCGACTTCCGCCGGAGGAAATAATAAGCGGCAGTATAGCTTTACAAATTAATGATTGCGCAGATTTTTGGATTGCGATATCAAAAAACACTTTTCAACAGCCGATTCTTAACATTCACAAAAATATATTTTCAGGCATATACTACTCTTGTATCAGCCATAATATACCATAATCTACATAATGAGGTGATTTTTGATGTGTGGAATAGCAGGATGGGTAGATTGCCGCAGACTCTGCGACAGCACCGCAATAATGCGCAGAATGGCGCAGACAATGATACCGAGAGGACCCGACAGCGGCGGCTTCTACACCGATGATAACTGTGCCCTTGCCCACCGCCGTCTTAGCGTCATAGACCCCGCCGGCGGCGCTCAGCCGATGACCCGTAAAACCGCCCTCGACAGCTACACTATCGTCTATAACGGCGAGCTGTACAACACCGCTGAGATCCGCTCAGAGCTTGAATCCGCAGGCGTAACATTCACTACGGCAAGTGACACCGAGGTACTTCTGAACGCCTACATTACCTGGGGCGAAGCCTGCCTTGACAAGCTAAACGGGATATACGCCTTTGCTGTGTGGCAGGAAAAGGAAAAACAGCTCTTTCTTGCCCGTGACAGAATCGGCGTGAAGCCGCTGTTTTACTACGAATACGCAGGCGGCATTATCTTTGCGTCCGAGATAAAAACACTCCTCGCCCACCCGATGATCGAGCCTGTCATCGACCGTGACGGCATAGCTCAGATAATGCTTTTAGGTCCTGCCCGAAAGCCGGGAAGCGGTGTATTCAAAGGAATCAGGGAGCTTCGCCCCGCCGAGTGCGCCATGTACTGCCGATGCGGTCTCAGAAAGCGCACCTACTGGTCGCTCCACGCCCTTCCCCATAAGGAAAGCGAACAGGAAACCGAACAGCACATAGCCTACCTGCTGACTGATGCTATAAAGCGTCAGCTTGTCAGCGATGTTCCGCTTTGCACTATGCTTTCGGGCGGTCTTGACAGCAGTATCATAAGCGCAGTCGCCGCCAAAGAATTTGAACAAAACGGCAGACAGCTTACCACCTATTCTATCGACTACAAGGACAACGACAAGAACTTCCACAGCAGTAAATTCCAGCCCGATATGGACGCACCGTGGATACGGAAAATGTCAGCGTTCATCGGCTCCAAGCATATAAATGTCGAGGTCGATACGCCCGCTCTGACCGACGCTCTGGAGCTGTCAACCTATGCCCGTGACCTGCCCGGAATGGCAGACGTGGACAGCTCTCTGTACCTGTTCTGCAAGGCTATCAAGGGCAATTTCACCGTTGCTCTGAGCGGTGAGTGCGCCGATGAAATCTTCGGCGGCTATCCGTGGTATCACAACGAGGAAATTCTCTACAAACCGGGCTTTCCGTGGGCTTGCTCGACCGCATCCCGTGCGGATCTGCTCTGCGACGGGATACTGGGCGACATTGACCCGAATGATTATGTAAACTTCTGCTGTAACGAAACGCTGAAGAACACCGAATATCTCGACACCGACAGCCGCAAGGACAGACGTATGCGTGAGATGTTCATGCTGAACTTCTATTGGTTTATGCAATGCCTGCTTGACCGCAAGGACAGAATGAGTATGGCTCATGGGCTTGAGGTCAGAGTGCCGTTCTGCGACCATAGGATTGCCCGTTACGCTTTCAATATTCCGTGGGAGATAAAAGCGGCAGGCGGCAGGGAAAAAGGCATTGTCCGCCGTGCGATGAAAGGCATACTGCCCGACGATGTACTCTGGCGCAAGAAATCGCCGTATCCCAAGACACACAACCCGACCTATCTTGCCGAGGTTATCCGCAGAATAAGAGCGGTACTTGCCGACAAGGATTGCCGCCTTACCGAGATCGTCAGCCGTGAAAAGCTGTTACGGCTGTGCGACGATCCGACACTGTTTGAGGGCAACTGGTACGGTCAGCTTATGACCTCGCCGCAAATTTTCGCATATCTCTTGCAGATAGAATATTGGCTAAGGCGGTATGATGTGAGGATCGACAGGCAGTAAATACGCAAAACGGGTATCGGTAAATTTCCGATACCCGTTATATTTTACTTCTTTGTTCGGACTGTCAACAATATCTGCCGATTTTCTCAAGAACGGCAATAAACCGCTTGTCATCACGGATAGCGTTATATCTGTCCGCCTGCATTTTATCGTACAATTCCTTGCAGTCCGTGAAATCGTAATTCTTGATAGTATTGAACGGACCATATTCGAGATTATTTACAAGCAGAGATGTGTGCCGTGCATTTTCGGGTAGCGTATCTGACATTACAGCAAATTGAGCCGCTTTTTCAAGACTTGATAACGCGAGCTCATAATCGCCCTCAGACATAGCCAGATCAGCAATATACCTATGCGTAATTGACACTGTACCGCTGTAATTAAGATAATCGCCGTCATCAAATACAAGTTCAAGAATCGCAAGCGCCTTTTTCATTATTTCTATTCTTTCCGCATCGGACATAGTTTCATTCCTGTATCCGAGGTCAGCCAGATTTATTAACGCACACCAAAATATACTTGTATACCACTTTATTGCACGTTTCAGATGTGTTTTCTGCTGTTCTCCCTCATATAAATACCCGAGAACTACTGTATCGGTACATCCTATATTGGGAAGCTTCTTAGCGTATTCAATCGCCTTTTCCTTTTCTCCGAGACTTGAATAGATATAGCAAAGCTGCTGAGTTGTTTGGTTAATAATCGCACCGTCTGTGCAATGCGATAAAATACGATTTCCTATTTCGGCAGCCTCACGATTGAAGCTGATTTTTTCTTCTTCGGACAATCCCCGACCGTCTTTGTATTCACAGAATGCCAGTTGATTGACAAGCCTGAATTGAAGTTCATAATTTGTAGGATAGGTTTTTACCGCATCACGCAGTAGCAGAATATTCTCATAGATCAAGCCCTTTGAGCCATTCTCTTCAAGCTGTCCGAGCAATTCTTTTAGCTGTTCCTCGCTCCTCCAATTTTCCATTCCCATAAGCTCGTCAAGAGTAATTTCAAAGTAGCTCGCAATAGTCGGCAATAGCGTTATATCGGGATAAGTCGTTCCGTTCTCCCAGCGGCTCACTGCCTGTGCCGACACACCTAGAACATCAGCAAGCTGTTCCTGTGTAAGCTCACGCTGTAATCGGAATTTCTTTAGGTTTTCGCCAAGTTTAAGCCCTAGATTCAGCATAGTGTTTTCCTCCGTACTGTTCATTTGGAGCTCCTGCTATAATAATATTCGATTTCAGCAGATTTGTCTATAGCTCGTTTGTTGAGAAGAATTCAACTATAGTGAGAGTGATTGCCGGATGCTTACCGAACTTTGTTGATATATTATGAAGTCTAAAGTGCTTTTAATTTATACACATATAAGCTGAACCTAAGTCATATGGAATAAACCGTTCCGCAAATTCTATTACCGACTTTATTTGATTATATCTCCGGTTATCCTCTCCGTTTGTTCCCTCGATTATATCAATGATTCTTTCGTTTTGCATAAAAGTCAGTTTCCAGTGGTATCCGTCAATAAGTGCTTTACCGTGATTATCGGAATCATAGCAAAACAATTCAGAAGCCGCCGGGTTAATAATATGACCTGCCGTTTCTTTATTTATCCGAAACAGAATGTCATCATTGCTTTGGAATAAATCTCTGTATTCAATAAGACCGTTTCTGTGAATACACACTCTGTACCGTTTGTCATAAGCCGCCTCATTGTATATTTCGAGACGGTTCACCATTCTGAGTAACATATGACGTTTACGTCTTGACTCGTAATTGCTCATTATACGCTTTCTGAATTCAGCCGGAACAGGAACATTGTATTTTTCTACATAATTTGTAAAAACATCAGTCCAGTAGCACAGCCCATCCGAATAGATGTTTCCGTAACCGATAATTTCGTCGGGATTTATAATGTCACGCTCTGTACCGTGACAGCAGATTACACAATGCTCTCTCAGATATTCCAGTATTATTTTCTTTTGGCTGTCCGGTTTTTCGCAAACAAGCTCTTTTATTTTCGGAAGCGATTTATCGCCATATTCATAAGCAAATCTCACGTCTATATGACTGCGTTCCATAGTAAGCCTTTCAATATCGAATGAATTTTGATATTACGCAAAAGCGGTCACAGCATATCACCGTGACCGCTTTAGTTTGTAGAAAAAGTCTGTTTTTTCAAAAATGCCGGTTCTCTATCCCTACAAGAATGCTTTGTTGGCTTTGCGACCACAATCGCAGGGATGCAAAACAAACAGAGCGTTCATTTTAAGGAAAGGGTGTTGGCGGTTTTCGTGGGATAGTGCGGAAAATCTCAATGATGGTGCGGATGGGGAGCAATCCCCACCGTCACGGCTCGGAATAGTTTCAGAATCGTAAAGGCAGGACTATCTGAATACTGTACAGCAAGCCATAAAATTTTATCAGCCGTGCCACCTCCCCTTTTTCGAGGGGAGGCAAGTGTGATAGTGCAAAGCAAGGGATAGTGCGGTTTTGGAAGGGTTGGTGTGGGGCAAAGGGCGGAGGTGAGGCAATCCCTCCGTCTTGACGGCAAAAAGTTTGCAACATAAAAATGATTGGCATATCGCAAGCAGAAAGCAATAATATCAAGACTTGTGCCTTGCCGTCAATCCACCTCCCTTTGACAAGGGAGGCAAGTGTGATAGTGCAAAGCAAGGGATAGTGCGGTTTTGGGAGGTTATGCGGGGAGAAGGGGTGTGTGATAATAATATATAAAAGCGGTCACAGCTTGCCGCCGTGACCGCTTTTATTAATTAACGCTTTGTTTATTTCCGACCGTTCGCTAACCTCAATAACGCACCAACCTTTAAAAAGGTCGGAATTTGAAGCGGCACATTGCCGTCCGCTTTATATTGATTACTGCTTTGTCTATTCCCGACCGTTCGCTAATCTCAATAACGCACCAACCTTTAAAAAGGTCGGAATTTGAAGCGGCTCACAGCCGCCCGCTTAGCTGTCGAGGGTTTTGGGACCGTCTATTTTTTCGCCTAAAAACTTGGGAAGCTCCATGCCTGCCTGGTTGAACATTTCACCCATAGGCGGAATAGCTTTCATTATACCGCTGATAAAATCGGCTGTGGCGGTCTTGCCGTTTTCGCCATTTGAGCCACCATCCCAAACGGTTACCTTGTCTATCTTGATGTTCTTGATAGCTTCCACCTGTATCTTCATCAACTCTTCCATATTGTTTGCAAGAATCAGCTTGATTGCGCTGTCTGCGTTTCCGCCTGCGGCATTTACAAGCTCTCTCATACCGTCAGCCTGCTTTACGAGTATCTCCTGAGCGCCTCGTGCCTGTGCTTCCATCTTTGCAAACAGAGCGTCAGCCTCACCCTTTGCGGTACGGCGTGCAACCTCTGCCTTTGCCTCTGCTTCGATCTCAGCCTGCTCCTTGGCAATCTTAGCCTTAACGATAACGTCTGCCTGCTGAGTTGCGGTTTCGAGGGCGGCACGGGTCTGTTCTGCCTGCTGCTGTGCTATGTAGGCTTCTTCCTTTGCCTTAGCTGCCTGAACAGCTTCTGCGGCTGTAGCAAGACGCATTGATTCCGCTTCCTTTTCACGTCTTAAAGCCTCAGACTGAGCGACCTCAATCTTGGACTCGTTCTCACCCTTGATAGCAAGAGCGTTTGCGGCAGCGACCTGTATACGCTGGTCACGCTGTGCGTTAGCCTGACCGATCTCACCGTCACGATCCTTTTCGGCAACGGATTTCTTTGCATCGTTGATAGCCTTTGCGGCAGCTTCCTTACCGAGCGCTTCGATATATCCCGACTCATCGTTAATATCTGTTACGTTAACGTTGATAAGACGTAAGCCTATCTTCTTAAGCTCTATCTCAACGTTGTTCGATACGGCAACAAGGAACTTGTCACGGTCGTTGTTTATCTCCTCAATCTCCATAGTAGCAACTACAAGACGTAACTGACCGAATATAATGTCCTTTGCAAGCTCCTGTATCTCGTTCATTCTCAGACCGAGCAGACGCTCAGCGGCATTCTGCATTATACCCGGCTCTGTCGAAATACCTACTGTGAATCTTGAGGGTACGTCAACACGGATATTCTGCTTTGAAAGTGCGTTCTTCAAGTCTACATTGATAGATATGGGCGTTAAGTCCATAAACTGATATGACTGGATAATGGGCATAATGAATGCCGCACCGCCGTGTACGCACTTTGCGCTTCTTGCCTGACCGTTCTTGTCGCTTCCGACTTTACCGTAGATAACAAGTATCTTATCCGAGGGACACTTACGGTATCTTGATAAGATACCCATCAATAATGCGAATACGATAACTACCGCAACGCATATTGCAATTAAAATTTCGGGCTGCATGAATATTTCCTCCTGTAACTTAGAAATTGCTTTATTGCTTATTTATCCTTTTCAACCGCCACGACATCGCCACGCACGTCTATTATCCGTACCTGCGTTCCCGTGGGGATTGTATCCTGTTCATCGGTGACAGCCGAAAGCTCTATAAAACGCTCTCCTGCCGCTATTGTCACCTTTCCCTCTCCGCTTTCGTTTGCGGGAATCGGGATATACACCCTGCCCTTTTCGCCGAGCAGTCTGCGCACGTCAAGGCTTCCGTCCTGAGTGAGCTTTCTTGTAAGCTGAAGCACCTTTGCAACTCCGAGCATTGCAAGGAATCCCAGCACAAGCGCAATTATTATAGCTATCGCAACGTGAAGTCCGAGCGAGGTACATATAATACCCGTCCAGCCGAATACGCACAGGAATGTCATAATTCCCTGCAATGTGAAAAGCTGCATTGTGCCGAAGTCCGACGGATTCGAGCCGTCGCCGATTGCCGTATGTTCACAACCGTCTATTGCGTGCGCTCCCGGCATATCCGTCGGTATATCCGCAGGAACATCGGCAGGCATATCGGGAACATCAAGTCCGTCAATTCCGCTCGTGTCACTGAACTCAATGCCTTCTCCTCCGTGACCTATACCTATCATAAGCAGGATAGTCTGTATCACTATAATAAGCGTTGCGGGTATCGCTATACAGTAAAAGACCTGCATTGTAATACCGAGCGAATTCCACCATTCAAACATATCTTTCACCCTTTCTCATTTCTTATAAAACGATTTTTATGAACAATCCGGATATCATTATCGCCTTTTACGTTTACATTATGTAAAAATCTATGCCCGGATTACATTTCGTATATAATTTTATGCCATACTGCTTTTTTTGCAAACCTGTTATTCTGTGCATAAGCCATCAATTAACGCCTGTTTCCGACATTTGTTATCAGATTTTGATAACTATTTGTATATTTATCGGCACGATTACAGATTGTATATCACTTATTGTAATATCCGAGCGTCAGAAGAATAAGAAAATTCTTATCGGCAAGTACCCACTCATCATTTGTATAGCGGAAATCTATAGTAAGCTCAAACTTATCCGACTTGAATTCACTGTCACCGATAAGTGAATCTATATAATCCATCTGTGCGTTGAAATCGTTTTTCAGCTCAGCGTTGATTTTTGAATCGGTCTTTTCATTGAACTTCTCCATATTAAAAGAAGTAAATGTACCGGTAACACTGCCCGTTCGGGAATCCTTATCGGTTTTTTCTGTCAGATCATCAAAAGTAACGTAATTTTCAAATATTGCCGCCATAGTATCAGAATAACGCGATAGCCACTTATCTTCATATGCAGTATCGGTGTCTGTAAAATACAGCTCCATACTTCTCTTTGAGAAGCTACGGCAGTATGCCGCAAGGTCGTCATATTCGCCCGCCTTGGCAAGGCTCATTATCTCTTCTATCGTTTCTTTGGGAGAGAGGTGCTTTACCTCTGTGACTGTCTGACTTCTGTGGCAACCCGCGAATGTCAGCATAAGTGCCACGGTACATACCAGGCTAACGGCTCTTAAAGCATTTCGTTTTATTTTTATATATGAAATCTTCAAATCGATTTGTCCTTTCTGCGTATAGCAGATTTTGCTATGTAAATTTAATTTACCTTAATTATAGCACATTTGAACGAAATGTCAATATCAAACTTTGCGTTTAATTAAAATAAGCATTTTGCACAATTTCAAGGTGTAATCTTTGTGCATACCGCAGAAAACTATCTGAAATACGGCTGAGATATCTGTTTTTTATGTAAACGCTATTGATTTTTTTACGGCTATCTGCTAAACTATCAATATAAAAGGTAAATTAAATTTACAACAGATAAATAAAGGTAATTATCCGTAACCGTCTGAACGATAAATAACTTTATCAATGCGGAAGGAGTGAAAATATGAATTCTGAAGAACTGGGAAAACGAATTAAAGAAGCACGACTTGCCAAGAAGATGACTCAATCCGAGCTTGTCGGAACGTTCATTACAAGAAATATGCTCAGCCGTATCGAAAGCGGAAATGCCTGCCCGTCCGTAAAAACGCTTGAATATCTGGCAGGGCGGCTTGATCTGCCTGCAGGTAGTCTTATATCGGACGAGGTGCAGGGCGAGGACGATCCCGACAGAAACGCACAACAGCTTATAACGGTAAAGCGGCTGTACAAGGAAAGCGATTATTCCGCCTGCATAAAGGCGGCGGAAAAGCTCAACGGAAGCGAGTTCGAGGACGAGGGGCAAGCGATAACGGCACGCTGTTGTATAGTTTTATCGGAAAAAGCTATGAACAGCGGAGATAAAGCGGCGGCAATAAAATACGCAAAGCAGGCGCTTGAGCTTGCCGACAAGGGCATTTACAAGAGCCGTGAGATAAGCGTTGACGCAACACTTAAGCTGTCGGAGATCGCAGGAGGAAAGTAATACAAATCTCATTATAGATTGTTATGCGATATACTTTTCGATGCAGGACCAGTGGCTGGCACAAGCCCCAGACTGCCGAGACCATTAAGGATAATCTGCTGTGCGCCGGCAGCACTTTCTTTTATCATGATAATTGCGATAATGGCTATAGTTGCGGTAAGCTGTATACAGGATATGCCTGCTGTAAGCATACTGCTCGGCGCACTTTATATAATTATGATATTTTTGCTGATGAGCATACTCAAAAGAGCTTTCGGAACAGAAAATGCAAAAAGTGATTGACAAAACGACAGTTTTAGTGTATAATATTTACGTTGCGATATCGGAAGATGTCACAGGATATATGCAGACGTATCGAAGTGGTCATAACGGGGCTGACTCGAAATCAGTTTGCGGGCAACCGCACGTGAGTTCGAATCTCACCGTCTGCGCCATCAAGAGGCTATAAAAAAGATATAGCCCGTGAAAACCCTGATTTTATCGGGGTTTTCACCGTTTTATACGGCAAAATTTCAGCGACCGTTTTTGTAGATATAAATCGGTCGTTTTCCCTTTATATAAGGTTTTGAACTCTCACACAACCGAACACCCGATACGCAGGCAGATAGAAATCAAAAATCTATAAGTAAAACAACCTTTTTTGCAGCTAAAGCACACAATGAACTGAGGTGAAATACTGTGCAGCTTCTTTATGGCGTACCTGAAGATATTGAAAAATGGATGGACTTAATAACAGAGGTTCGATGGAATTTTCCGGGGCTTGAAACACAGGAAAAGCTAAATGAGCATAAAACCAGCGTCCTGAAATTTATGGATAAACGACAGGCTGTTTGTGTAAAAGAAGAAGCCGAAATTGCAGGAGTTATATTGTTTTCGAGGGAACGCAACATGATCTGCTGTCTCGCAGTTGCACCCCGATACCGTCGCCGCGGTGTGGCTACAATGCTTATGGTTGAGGCGCTTGCCAATTTAGACAGGGCAAAAGAAATATCGGTTTCTACATTTCGGGCTGATGATGTAAAAGGAATTGCACCAAGAACATTGTATGAGAAATTCGGTTTTGTTGCAGATGAGCTTATAGAGGAATTCGATTACCCAAATCAAAAATTTGTCCTTTTCCCCGCCGGCGCAGAGCGAAAAGCCAGACAGATGTCTATTAACGGTATGGTTCGGGAAATCAGCCGTATTCTTGCGGACTGTGACCCTACAATATATTTGTACGGTTCGTCTGCATTGAATGATTTCAGATTGGGTTGGAGCGATATTGATATTTTAGTCCTGACAGAGAAGCAAATATCCGAGTCACAGGCAAATTTGCTTGTAAATCTCCGCCGGACTATGCTCGCAGATGAACCCGATAATCTTTATTACCGTTCTTTTGAGGGTGCTATGCTCACCAGAAGTGCCTTTCTCGCAAACGCTGATGACCGAGTGGTTTATTGGGGTACAAGCGGAGAGAGAATTACCGACAGGTATTTGCTAGATTGCTTTGGCAAAACAGAACTGATTGAGAGCAGCGTTCTTTTGTACGGGAAGGATATACGAAAAGAACTGAGATATCCGGATTTACATGAGTTGTATGCCGATGTGAATCGTCACTATAAGACTATAAGAAAGTACGCACAAAGCACCGGAAGAAATTTTTATTCTTTCGGTTGGCTGTTGGATATATCTCGTTGCATATACATACTTCGCACAGGCAAGATTATTTCTAAAACAAAAGCGGCAGAATGGGCGCTTCAAAACAATCTCTGCCCGGATGTGCACGCTCTAACAACCGCATTGAATGTCCGCAAATGCCCGTTAAAGTACCGATATGATAAAGATACATTCGACTATGCTGAAACACTTGGCGAGGTTGTTCAGCGTTTTGCAGATGTGTTAGAAAAAGAATTGAAAGCAATTGAATAAGAAAAGGCGAAAAAATCTATTTTATAGTCCTCCCTCAACAAAACCCTTGAAGGCTGAGGCTTTCAAGGGTTTTTATTTATGAGCATATTTATGGATAGCAAAAAGGCTCCGACAGTTCAAGTCGGAGCCTTTGCTGATATTTATTCTGCAGGCAGTGACGCCGGCGGATGTTATTCTATAAGACCGCTCTCCTTTAAGAGCAGCTCGACATCGGTGCCTTTGGCTTTTTTCATTACAACTTTAAGCAGCATCTTTTCCTTGAATGAGAGCTTTATATCCGTTATCGGCTTCTTGTCTATAGCGTAGTAGCAAGCACGCAGAAGCTCACGGACATCATATTTGCTTCCCCATACCTCAGGAACGCCACGGTCTATGTCAAGCAAGGTGTAGACAGATTCCATACCGGTACGCATAGAATACTCGGTAGTGAAGATGGTGTCACGGGGCGTTTCGGCAAACTGACCGATGAAAGCGAAGTTTACTGCGCCGTCCGGCACTACCTTAGGTCTGTCTGATTCCTTTCTCGGCTGGAAGAATGCGTTTATATAAGGCATATAGCACGTTGTGGTGTTGCAGGAGTTTTTGGCAAGCGCATTGATTTTTTCTGTCGGTACGCCGATGTGGTAGAGCCACTCACGGCAGATCTCCTCGCCTGTGCAATCACGCATGGCTTTCTTCACATAGTTGCCTTCCTTGTTTGTATTAAGGGAATACAACCATACGAGAACCATATTCTTATCCTGCGACTTGAACTGAGGCTGGCGGTTTATCGTCCACGAAAGATACCAGTTTTCTGTGCTGTCCTTTACGGTGACAATGCCGCCTGTTGTTACCTTGCCCATGCGTGGGTCACGCTTGCAGATATTCATAATATATCTGATTATCTCATCGTCCGAGGTCGCTACTGTGGCGCTCATCCAGTTCGTAGCGTCAACATCGCTGCAGAACTTGTCGGGGTTGCCGTATTCGCCGTTTTTCGCCTGTGCCGCAATAGCCTTCCACATATCCCACGATTCACCGAATCCGTTCTTTACACCGGATAAATCGGGGGCGTGGGTCTGATCGCCGTAGCAGGATGTGTCGGTACAGCAACCGTTTGTTATAAACACAAGGTCGTCCTCGATAAGATCTATCGTTTGCTGCTTTCCGTCCTTTATATAGACTATCTGCTTTGCAATCTTCCTGCCGCCGTCATCCTTGATGATGACATTCTTCACGTCCATTCCGTACTCGATGCGAACGCCGTGAGCCTCAAGATATTTTACAAGCGGAAGTATCATACTCTCGTACTGGTTGTACTTTGTGAAGCGCAGTGCGCTGAAGTCCGGAAGTCCGTCTATGTGATGAACGTAACGGCAAAGATAACGCTTCATTTCAAGAGCGCTCGACCAGCGCTGGAAAGCGAACATTGTCTGCCAATACAGCCAGAAATTCGTACTCCAGAAGCTGTCGGGGAGAACCTCCGAAATCTTCTTGTCCTCAAGATCCTTTTCGGGTGTTAAGAAGAGCTTTGAGAGTGCCATTGCCGATTTCTTGTCAAGCTCAAACTTCTTGTCTGTGTGTGCGTCCTTGCCGCAGTTTACCGTTGCACGACAGAGAGAATAGTTGGGGTCGTGCTTGTTGAGCCAATAGTATTCGTCAAGCACCGATACACCGGGCGTTTCGATAGAGGGAACATCACGGAACGTATCCCACATTACCTCGAAATGATTATCCATTTCACGACCGCCACGCATATAGAAACCCTTTGTAATATCCTTGCGTCCGTCACAGCTGCCGCCCGCAAGCTCCAGTTTCTCAAGAAGGTGGATATGCTCACCCTTCATCTGTCCGTCTCTTACAAGATAGAAGGCTGCCGTAAGTCCGGCAAGTCCCGTGCCAATGATATAAGCTGACTTTTTGTCGACATCCTTCGGCTTTTCGGGATGTGCGAATGCTTCATAAGTTCCTGCTGAGTAATACATAAAAGCCTCCTGAAAATTTATTTTCTGTCCTTATTATATCCACATTTCCGACTTCTTTCAATAAACAAAAAAAGCGCCGTGCTAAAATCTTTAGCACAGCACTGTAAATTGTATAAATTTTTATCAAAACGGGCATTTTGATAAAAACCGGCTCACAGCTTGAAACGATTCAACGCATCGGAAACGGAATCTTTTATAAGCAATGCGAGCTTATCTATTATCAGCCTCGGGTCGTCCTTCATATCGCCTTTTATCCAGTCAAGCATTATCCCTATGAACACATACGAATATATCCGTGCGATAAATTCCTTGTCCTCATCACGCACGGTGATCCCTGTTGACTGCTCATCTATTACTCCCATTATCAGACCGTCTGTCAGCGGTTTCAGATATTTTTCCACCTGCTCACGATCGACACAGCGGTAGACATTCATAACAAACGGTTTATTTGCAAGCACAGCCTCAAATATATTCAGAAAACCTTCCTGCCAGGTATCGTGGGTCTTCTTTTCTTCAAGCGCTTTTCTTGCGTCTTCAAGGCACGACCATTCCACAAGGTCGTAAATATCCTTAAAATGATAATAGAAGGTCATCCGGTTTATGCCGCAATCCTCGGTAATATCGTTTATCGTTATCTTGGTAAGCGGTTTTTTCAGAAGAAGATTTTTAAGCGACTGCTCGAGTGCCCTTTTAGTTACCTCAGACATTTTACCCTCCGGAGTATTACTTTCTGACGCTTTATACCGACAGTGGAATCTGTTCGTATCACGCAATTCTGTATGATTATATTTTAGCACATTTTCATAAAATTTCAAGCAAAAGCGGCGCATCGGTTTATAATACTCTGTTATTTATACTGCGTCTTTCGGTGCGGATACCGTTTTTATACGGCTTACACCGGGTAAACCGAAACTGACAGCCGCACCTGCTGTGCTTAACACTATCCGGTCGGGGAATGCGTGCTTTCGTTATCTGCGGGCGACTGAGCGAATCAACACAAACCTGAACCGTGTCAGTTTTTCCGATACAGTTCATTACTTATCTTGCTCTTATAATCTCAAGCGGTTTTACGCTGTATAAGAAAAATATCTTCTTCCGTGTTCCTCTTCCGCACCGATCTTATTATAAAAATTGATTGCAGGCTCGTTCCAGTCAAGGCAGCTCCACTCTATATATGAAAATCCGTCCTGCTTTACAAATTTCTCTACTTCAGAAAAGAACTTTGTTCCAAGTCCGCTCCTGCGTTTTTCCGGTTTTAAAAACAGATCTTCAAGATGCACTCCCGCCTTTGCCGCAAACGAGGCGAATACGGGATAATATATCGCATATCCGACCGGCTCGCCGTTCAGTTTGGCGACAAGCGCTGTCGCTATGTTCTTTTCAAAGAGAAGATAGCGCAATTCCTCCTGTGTGGCGGTCATATCCTGAGGTCTTTTTTCGTATGCGGCAAGACCTTTTATCAGGTTTTCTATAAGGCTTATATCGTTTTCGTTCGCTTTTCTGACAGTAAAATTATCGTTCATCAAAAGTCCTCCTGCTTGTATAGATTTATTATAGCGGGTTTCTGCGGGGAAGTCAATTGTGACTTTATGTCTGAACATCCGTATAACAGGAAAAGCCCTTTGAGAAAAGGAGCTATCCTCTCTCAAAGGGCAAGTTGGCAAACTGGAATTTATCTATTAATTCTCTTAACTTTCCCCTATTTTCAAGGCTTCCCGCCATTGAAAATTCTATATATGTATCCTTTTCCCTTGTTTTTGCCCTTATGGGATAATTACAAGGGAAAATTCATTATTCAGTTGTTTAATCGTTGCCTGCCACTTTATCAAGAAGTCTTGCGGAAGTCCGCTTTGCTTCCCTTGTAGCATGGGCATAGACATTCATGGTGGTACTCACGTCTGAGTGTCCTAACAGTTCCTGCACATCCTTAGGCTGAGCCCCGTTGGATAAGAGGTTTGTCGTGTAGGTATGCCTCAGTGTGTGGAAATGGAAACCTTCAAGCTCCGGTACTTTTCTTCCTGCTGTCCGGCAGGCTGTTTCTATGGTTGCCGGAAGTTCCAGACAACCATCCTCCCTTAAGCATACAAAGAAGATTTCGGTGTAATCTTCCGGCACATTCTCTGTCATTCCCAAATGATAATACTCGTAATGCACCCGATTCTTTTCCATTACTTCTCTGTAAAAATTCCGCTGGTAGAGTTCCCCATACTGAAAACGGTTTTTGTGCTGTTCCTTTTTTGCATTCCTCAAAATATCTGCGAGGGTATCGCCAAAGTCAACAACCCTGATCTTTTTCCACTTTGTCGGACCGATTTCGTGCTTATGGGTAGCACCATTGTAGCGGATGCTCCTGCGTACAGTGAGATACTGTTCTTCAAGGTTGATATCCTGCCATGTCAGACCTGCTACCTCTCCAAGTCTGAGACCTGTAAAGTATGCTATCTGAACCGGAAGAATCGCATCCCCACTTCGTTTTCCAAGCTGTTCAATCAGTTTCCGGTACATTTCAAAGGAAAGCGGTTTAACCTTGTCTCTGTCTGTGGCTGTTTCATCCGCAAACAAATCCGTTTCTTCCTTTTTATGCCTCATCACCACATACTGCATTGGATTGAAGGTAATAAACTGTTTCGGAAATACCGCAAACCGGAATGACTGTTGCAATACTGCTGAAAATGACCTTACATAATCAATGGAATATCCTTTTGATATAAAATCTCCCACAGTGCCTCCAAATGAGAGCAAATCCATAAACTCCTGCAGGTGTACCGAAGTCACCGTTTTCAGTTTCCTTTTGCTGATAGGGTGTTGTTTGATTCTCCCAATTGTCTGAAGATAATTGCCAACCGTTCCATTACTCAATGTGCCTGTCTTTAATTCTTCCTCAGCCCACAGGTCAAGCAACTCTCCGAGTGTGATGTTTTCAGCCTTTGCAACAAACCGCTTGGCTTCATAATCCTCCATTGCCTGCCTCAACAGCTTTTCCGTCTCGCTTTTGTTTTCCGTACCTGCAAATTCCTTCTGCACCAGATTACCGCTTGCATCTTCCACATAGAAGCGGTAGTACCATTTCTTGCCTTTCTTTCTTACAGAACCTTTTGCCATAATCGTTACTCCTTTCGATATCGACAATCGGAACTGATGAAATGCTTTCTGCGTGTAAGTATATCATAACTCCGGTTGTCTAATCTATACCGGTTCGGAGTCTTTCTCTGAAAGAAGATTTGCAAGCCTTACGGCTGCCGTTTCGGGATTCTTGGAATAGAGCCTTACAATGTCGCCCATGTCGTTCAGTGCGTTTACCATATGGGTGATTTCCCTAAGGAACATAATCTCATTATATTCCTGATTGGATTCAAACCCCATTACTTTTGCGATTGTGGCATCTTCCGTATTCCCTTTAAAATTCTTACAGGCATATTGAAAGGAATCAACGAATAATTCGTATTCCTTCAACATCAGCAGCAGTAAATCTTTGGAAAAATCCGCTTCGTCTGCCTTCATATCATAAGGCAGTTTGGAGAGAATGGAAGTCATGGTATCACGAATCTGTAATTCCCTTTTATCCGTAACATCACTTGTCATTTCTTCCGTCTCGCCCTTCAGCCACTCCACTGATACATGAAGTGCTTCCGACAGACCATCCAGAACAAGCTTCTTGGTGTTGTCAATCGTTCCTGCCTCATACCGCTGTATGGTGGAAGCGGTAACTCCCATCTTTTCTGCTATATAAGGCTGGTTGACACCTAATTCCAGTCTGCGTTGTTTTGCCCTGCTACCGATTAACTTGCGTAATTCTTTATCTTTCATTCTGATACGCCTCCTTTTTCGGTATGGCTAAAGTATAACACAGTAAAAGTAGCATTGCAATATGCAAGTTAATAATTACTTTTAAAATTTCGTAACGCTTGACAAGAAGATATAAAAGTTATATAGTAGGCATAGTCACAAAATTGCATTATGCAATTCAAGAGGAGGTGTTTTAATGACAGAAGTGAAGATTGCACTGTCCATTGAGGAAGCTGCCGACTATACGGGTATCGGCAGAAATACCCTGCGGAAACTGGTAGAATGGAAAAAGCTTCCGGTATTGAAGGTAGGACGGAAAGTCCTTATCAAAACGGATATGCTTGAAAAGTTCATGACCGCCAATGAAGGCAGGGACTTAAGGGACAAAGGAAATGTCAGAGCTGTCACAAGAAATGTGACAAATTAAATAGGGACAGTCCTAAGACCATCCCTAAGGTATGTATCTGACCGAAGCCATGATATACCTACACGCAAATAGATTATACCATGTGCTTCCTCTAAGATACAACCGGAAATTTAAGAAGTGGGGAAGAAACTTTTTTATACAAGCCCTCGGCGTTTGAGAGCGAAATACACCCCTCGCACAAATCTTACGATTTGTACTCTGTGTATTTCGCCCTGCTGGGAGCTTCCGCCGACAGGCGGATATGTTCGTAGACAGGCTACCTATGTAGCCTACTCACTTTCACATTAGAAAGTTTCCCATCCTCATTTCTTGCAGCTTCGTACTTGGCAGATACGGAAAGGAGGAAGCACATGCCAAGAAATTCATTTATTCAGATGACGAAGCTCCACAATGTCCGGGGAAGAATTTATTATATTTCAAGCCCAAAGAAGCAGGAAAATCTGTATGCGGTATATGAAACCACAGACCGTAATTTTTGGACTGACCTTGCAAAATATAATCAGGCAGAATTTAAAAAAAACGGTACGGAGGGGAAATGTATTGAGGCAAGGGAATTGATCATAGCCCTGCCGGAATCTTTTACGGAGTATCCTCCAGACAGACTGTTGCAGATATTTACAGACCATTTCAGACAGACTTACGGAACGGACTGTATCGCAGCCCTGCATCACAATAAGCGGAAAACCAACTATCACATCCATCTCATTTTTTCGGAGCGTACACTCTTGGAACAGCCCATAGAAAAGGTTGCCACCCGCAATATGTTCTATGACGAAAAGGGAAATCATGTACGCACCAAGAAAGAGATACTTGATGAAGAAGGAAATATCCGTAAAAGGTGTAAGGTGATTCACAAAGGTGAGGTATACGAAAGACAGATTTTCTCCATTAAGGATAAACACTTCAAGGCTGAAAATTTCCTTGATACCGTCAAGCAGGATTATACCAATCTTATCAATCAGTATGTGCGGGATAAAAGCCAGCGGTTAGAAGTTTTTGAGCGTGGCGGTATGTATCTTGCCACCAAAAAGATTGGTAAGAACAATCCGAAAGCCGCCGAGATTGAGGCAAACAACAGTAAACGCACCTTGTGGAATCAGACGGTTGACAGAGCGATTGTAACGGGTGTTTCCAAGTCAGAAATCATGCAGATAAAAAAGGAACGGATAACGGACAAGATTGTGGAATCCGTATGGCTTTACGGAAACAGACCGAATCTGTTATCTTCCATTATCGGTACTGCCATTGCAGTATTAGAACTGTTAATCTCCAAAGTATTTCTCAAAACTCTGGAGCTTGCAGATAAAGTAATTTCCAAAGAGCTTGAAGCAAGACCGGAGAACACAGATTTCAAAGAGCAGAAAGCTGTACCAGAAGAAAGCAGAAAGCAGACAGATACACCAAAGCCTGCCATACCGCCAAGACCGCAGCCATCAACGGAAGCAGTTTCTTACAAGCACTTATGCGAGATTTATCAAAAGCTGCAGGAACAGAATAAAGCAATTTTTGCACTCGAGAAACAGCGAAGTGACCTTGAAATTGAACTGTCCGACAGCAAAGGTATCTTCAAAGCAAAAAGGCGTTCCGAACTTTCAACAGAGATAGCCGGATTGGAGGAACGTATTTCCCGAATGAAAGCCCGATTATCCCATATCGTAAAGGAATACGGGTATCAGAATGCGGAAGCCTTCTACAAAGCATTTCATAAGTCAGAGACAGCTTATGGGGATTATCAGGACAGCCTTAAGAATTGGAAACAACGGTATGGAGAAAAGCCACAGTCTCTACACGATAGGCTTATATCTAAGAAACAGGACATAAAGGAGCGAGAGTTAACAAGACCATATTCTCCACCAAACCGTGGAAGGAGTAGATAACAAACGAAGGGAGGCAATTGCCTCCCTTCGTTTGTTATCTCTCCGTAAAAGACTGGAATTTCACCCTCTCGCATAAAGATACAAATTATTTTTTTATTTCCTTATCATATATCTTTTTTGAGTATACCACAGTTACAATTGTTGCTAATAATAAATAAATCAACATAAAGATTGTGCCAGTCATCCCACTTGTAAATACGGTTGTAATGATAGTCAATAACCCCGTAATAATAATACATATTGCACCAAAGCGGTTACTCTTTCTCCATGTATTATCATTGTGCATACTCCAAACGGTTCGAACTCCCACTACTGCATTTCGTTTTGCCTTTGTCATAAAATTTCCTAATACAATAAATATAATACCACACAAAATACATGAAACTTTTGCAATGTCAATAACCGCATGTTCACCACCTGCATTTGCCTGTATCCAAGAAGAATAAAGAATAAAATAATGCATAATCCCGAACATGATTGCTTGCGAAATTCCTACAACACATAATACCTTTGCAGAAGATTTTGCTTCCATCTGTTCCTTTTCTGTATTTGCATTTTTTGATTTTTTCTCAAACACATAGATTAGCAAGTGCCAAAACAGTGTAATAAACAAAATAATTACCGGAAAAATAAAGCTTTCTGTTTTACTTCCCCATCTGTCAGTGTTTCCCTCCAAGTCATGATGCATAGGTATAATATCAGGCATAAACTGTAGTACAACACTTGTAACTACAACTGGTATCATTGCTACTATCCACATTATTTTTTTCATACTTTTTTTCCTCCAAACTGGTTAACCCATATAATTAATTCATCGAAAACCGTAGTGTTGATTTCATAATAAACAAAGTTTTTCTCTTTATATTCAGATATCAAGTCTGCGTTTTTAAGTAATTTTAAATGATAAGAAAGAGCAGCCGGTGTAATCTGTAATTTTTCAGCAATCTCTCCGGCATTTAATCGTTCATTTCTCAACATAATAAGAATGTCTCTTCGCTGGCTATCTGCCAATACTTTAAAAATGTTAGTTTCTCCCATATCTTTTACCTATTTAAAAATCTCTTTAAATAGATTTTAGCATACGTTTTGTCTTTTTACAAGGACTATTTAAAAATATTTTTAAATAGAGAGGACACACTGAAAAATCAATGTGTCCTCTCTATTTACCTTAAGGCAAAATTCAAACATCTAGAAACTTAAGATTCCTGCCTCTTATTATGGAATAACCGTACGTTCTATATATTTTTCTGGAATTTTTAGTACTAGACCTCTATCATGATATTATATTAGCAAAATCACCACGTATCTAAACGATCCTCTGCATCAACCCATACTTGCATTTCTCCATCCAAGTATAATCTTGCATATTCTAATGGATTATCAATAGCCAAAGCATTCAACGAACACTGGGAGCCGGGAGTAGTTCTCAATCCTTCCTCTGCCTTATTGCAATCAATTCTAAGCACTACATTTTCAAACGTGGTTACATCTATGCTATTACATTGCGGATTATATCTTGCATAAATCAATCTCATATCTTATCTGTCCTTTCCTTAATTTTCTAAAAGTTTTGAAAGCATTTCAATCCGTTCTTACTGCCATTTTCATTTCATGTTATAATTTGTTACTGGATTTTCTTTCCCTTGATTTTGCCCTTGCGAGCATTCGTAACATGAGGGAAAAGGATATAACACAAGGGAAAGCATAAGGGCAAACTCACTTGCTACAAATTTAGCATTTTCAAGGGGTTGCGGACTTCACGAGGATAAGATATAACAGTTAATAAATGTTATGAATTAAGTCAAATCAAAACTGGAATTTGACACTTTGTATTTATCGAGAATACTCTTGAAACCATTTTGCAAAGCGTGATTTATTGAAAATAATGAATTTATATAGTTCTCCATTTTTCATATTAACTATTGCAATTGGAAAGACTATCCACTTCCAAGAGATTTCTTTTATTTCCTGCATCGGCAAAACTAAATTTCTGTATTTTTTGTCAACTGTAAGCTTGTTTGTCTTGTAAGTAAGCGACTGACTATCGAGGTACAGACCTCCTCCAAGTATGCCATTGTGACACAAACTGCAAACAAAAGATTTCATAGAAACATCCCTCCATTAAATTCCGATTTGCATTTCCGTTCATTTTAGAAAACGGGTAATCCCAAAGGAACTGCCCGTTAAAATATTTCACTTTACTTCCGGCTTCATCGTCGGGATTTCAAGTGAAAGTATCTTATACCCTGATTTAACCTCTCTTTTCCTTACTTTGTTAATCCAAACCGTTTTCATTAAAGTACATAACCTCACATAAGATGTCATAACTTTATTTGATTTGTCGTAAAAATTGTCGTAAAAAAACGAGGGTGTTTTCATTGTCCGGCGAAGAAGCACATCTCGGATAACACCGACTATTCGCCGCATAAACCTTTATTTGTTTATATAGTATAACATATTCTTATTCAAAAATCAAGTAGCCTGCCACCGTGTTGTGGCAAGCCCCCTTTTTCATCGTATCTTGATTTTACCCTCAAGCCCTGCAAAGGACTCCATCTTTTTATCCTTTGTTGCTTCATTATAAATTGCATTTTTATGTTCCTCCTGAGATTAATTTATTATAAACCGGCGATCGCCGGTTTATATGCTATCTATCATATAAACAGACTTGTTCCATCCGTCCATGAAAACCACTCTGTCATTGAATACATTCATATATGACGGTCGGAGATTTTCTTTTCCGAGCTTTTCATATTTCAGCTTCTCACCGGTTGCTGTATCATATATATTTACGGTTGTATCACCTCGCTCATAGCCGTATAATGCAGAATCTTCGATTTCAACATCATTGGGCACACAGGTTATCAGATATTTACCGTTTGGAGTAATCCCACAATAACTGTTTTCTATCTCGTTATCAAAATATTGTACTCTCAGCTCGTTAGTTTTGTAATTGTAGAAAATAACTCCGTTTGAGCGTTCGGAAAACTCCGGATTTATCTCCGGGTCAAACGGCGACATAAAACAGATAAAATCTCCCGCCTTTACAAGCCTGCGGTTGCAGTTGCTGAAAGGGCCTATGTTTATCTGCTGTATCATCTTTCCGTTTTTATCCATAACGCAAAAATAGCAAGCGTCAAATTCATCGGTAAACGCCTCACCCTCACAGTAATAACCCACTATTTCATTATCAAGCACATAGAAATCCGCAAAATTTTCATCGAATAATTTATCTTTATTGCTTCCGTCTTTATCCATTTTATAAAAGCCGATTTCATCGTTTGCACAAGCGTTGTAATATACCTTGTCGTCGGAATGAACATAAGTACAATGACTTATCTGCGTTTTGTTTGTTGTACTTTTATATATCAGATTTCCGTACACATCGGTAACCTCGTACCATCTTTCACATTCATCGGTATCGACATAATAGTTCCACGCAGAAAAAGAGAACATTCCTTCACTATATTTTACATCCGAATCAAAAGGCTGTGATTCAGATACCGGATCATAGTAACCTCCGACTGTAAAGCAATATACAGCCTTCTTTTCTCTATCGTCATAAACTATATAATCACAAGTATAATCGTTTAAGGAGTTATCTGCGTTTGCTTTCAGCAGCAAATACCTCTGCGCTTCATCAACATATCCGACAGGGATATAATCATAAATGCTTATGTCCTTCAGGGTTTCGTTAGCCTTATTCGGTTTACTCGTTTCATATCCGCTCTCAGGTAAAAGAACGCTGTCACCGCTTTGCTCAAAAGAAGATTTCCCCGATGCGGTCGTTCCGCTTGTACTATCGGAATAGCTTTCCGTTGTCGATGTATTGTCTGTACAAGCACAAAGTGAGAAAGCAAGTGCCAAAGCAAGTGCAGATGTGATAATGCGTTTTTTCATTTGCGCTCCTCCGATATTTATGAAATATATTTTGTCATCTTATTCGTTTTCCGTAACCACAATACTAATACTTTTACGGATATTCATTGAGCCAATCTCGGCGTTCAGCGGTACTTCAACAGCATAAATTATATCTCCCGCTTTTACATCGTCAAGCGCCACCTTGTACTCATTTATATAACCGGTTTTTGAAGCAAATCTCATACCGCCGTTCTCTCCAAGCTTTATTCGCTCATGGTTCTTATAAAAATATACAGCATATTCATCAGGCTCACCGCCATATAATAGCAGAGTAACGCCCAATTTATCCGAGCTTTTATCAATAGATAAGCTGTGTTCCTGACGCTTTGCATCAAACAAACTTATCATATTTGTTCCGGATAATTTTGCGTCAGTCAGATTATACTCCTCTTTTACTTTTGCGGTTGCTAAAATGCTTTCACAATCTGACGAATATGTAAAATCGTCGATAATCTGTGGTTCTGTGTCTGCTTCAAGCTCAAATTCAAAGAACGACTGTCCGGAATGTGCGTTTCCGAAGCCTAAAAAGCCGTCTTTGGGTCTGTAAGACGGGTGCAAAACGGTCATCAGCTTTACTTTCAATATTTTTTCATGTTCGTATTCTTTTGTTATCTCCGGAATAAAGGTAAGAGTAACCGTCTGCTTTGTGTCGGGCTTTTGTGAAATGCTTACAAGCTCGGATTTTTCAGAGCCGTTCAGCGACAGCTTTTGAGGCACACCGTTTATAAATGCCATATAGCCAATCTCTACATCATATTTATTCTTTGCAGAATCGGACACAAAGCTGAAATTTACCTCACCGCCGCTGTACTTTACAGTTGACTTGCCTTCAATGCTGTAGTCGCTGAATGCAATTTCGGCTTCCTGATATTTGCTGAAATCATCATTTTCAGGTTCGGATTCCTGAGGTTTACTAAACGGAGACAATGTTTCTATAACCGCTGAATCTACGGAGATATTTGTTACGGAAGCTGTTGTGTCAAACGGGTTGCTCACTTGTGTTTCGCTGTTAAGGTTCCCCGATGTTTCAAATGGATTTGACACAAGGCTCTGTGTGTCACTTTCACTTGTTCCCGCACAGGAGCAGAGCGAGAGGACCAAAGCCATAGCGAATAGTGATAATAAAATGCGTTTTTTCATTTACGTTTCCTCAGTTATTTGTCTGAAAATTCTAATGTTCCGTCACTGTTTTTGACTATTACTCTGCCGTTTGCAAGAAAAATACTTCCGTCCTCCGCCTGAGGTATTTCCACCTGTTTTCCGTAAGCGTCCATATATGTTCCGTCGCCGAAATACACACAGCTCCTGTCTGCCATATACGCCTCGCCCTTATCGGCAAACTTTTCTTCCGATAAATCACTCACCTTATACCGATAAGTGACAGAATTGTTCGAGCAGTAAATATATTCTCTGTCAGACGCAATCGCATAGAACATTCTTTCGCTGATAATCTTCTTTTCATTGTCAAAGCAGACCGGATTGCCGTCGGAATTAAGATAGAACACCTTGCCGTCAATAACGGAAATATCCCCGTTTATATAATTCTCGCTGAACAGCAGACGGCTCGCGCCCGTATTCAAGTCGAGTACAAACACCTTGTAGTTATTAGTCAGCAGATACAGATTATTCTGATACTTACACATACCGTTGTAGCTGTAATCATCGCTGTCACCCGACCATATTGTCAGCAGGTCAAGATAGCGGCTGAGCCGCTGGGCATCAGGCGCGGCAAGAACGGTTTCTTTATAATAATCGCTAAGCCGTATTCTGCACACATTATCGGTATATGTGCCGCCATTCTGAAAACTTTCGGTATAATAAAGATATCCGTCGCTTGCAAGCATATAATCAACCCTGCCGTCACAGGTTATATTTCGCAGTATATCGTCCTCTGAAAGATTCAGCTTATCGTCATATCTGATTATCCTTTGAGAAATTATATTGTATTCATCGTCGGTCTCGGTACTGAGTAAGTAATATCCTTCACCGTCATAAGCAAAACCGTATCTTCCGTCCGCCGCCGTGTTATCGGCGGTGCTCTGAGAACAGCCTGACAACAGCAGTATCAGCGAAGCGGCAACTGCCGAAATCACTGCCTTTTTTCCCGGACGACAGCGCTTTATACTGCCGATATATACTACCGCAGTAACCGCTATCACAATAACAGCTATCGTTATCAGCATAACCAGAAGTTCAGCAGGAACGCATGAATACAGCAGAATTTCAAGTCTGCCCTCGGTTACATAACAATCTCCCGTGTAATACGGCGAGCCGAGCACAAGTGAAAACGGCGAATAATACACGGCATTATTCCGGCCGAAAAGATAAACCCACACGCAAGTGACCGCCATAGGCACAAACAGCGACAGCGGCAGATTTTTTGTCAGCGTACAAAGCAGTACGCATACAGCCGAAATAAGCAGGTAGCCGAGCAGCTTTGTCAGGTGAATAACTATAAACATTGCGATTATAGACAGACTGCAAAACGGGGTGTTCTCAAAGGCTTCAAGTGACTGTACGCCACAGCCGAGGTTTTCCGCTCCGATAACGGCAAATAATGAAGTAAGCTCTATAATAAACAGTCCGAGCCAGCCGGTAAAAATGAGCGAAAACAAGGATATAAGCCTGTACCCGCCCGAGCGTCTGCCGTTTGCGGCGGTAACGATAAGCGGCTTCATCTTTCTTTCATAATAGCACATTGCCGCAGAGATATAGCATATTGCCATAATAAACAGATACTCTATTCCGCTTGTCATGGCGTTTGAGCCGGACGGGAGCATAAGCAGATTTTCACGGTCTGCGCTTACTCTTTCGTAGTTTGAATAAAGCAGCTTTATAGCGTCATACTTTTCGATTATGTCGGGTATCTCCCGCATCGCGTTTGTAAATTCTTCGGGAGTGGAATATTCGCCCGCTCTGTTTTTTTCAAGTATATCGCTTTGCAGCTGCTTTGCGGCTTCTGCCTCGCTGTATAGCGAGAGTATAGCGTTTTCCTTTTCATCGGTAAGCTGTCCGCCGTACTCCTGCATATATTCGAGATAATATTTCTGCTGTTCGTACAACATATCGCTGTAGCTTGCCTTGTACAAATCCGCACTTGTGAGCAGTTTTACTATAAAGACTATCAGCAGTACAATAAGCCCGTACTGCTTTATGTACAGTTTTTTCAGTTCATTTTTTAACAGCATTTCATACCCCTCCGTACAGACACGACAGCAAAGACGACAGCAAGAAGTATTACTTCGGTTAAAGTTACAACAACATTGAATACGGGGAAATCAAGGATATTGCAGACATTCATATTTGTGAAAAGCTCTGTCGTACCGATAAGCGTCGTGGGGTTTAGCACGCCGGGGAGCAGCTCCGAGCCGATTACAAGCAGAAATCCCGCCGCTACGCTTACAACCATTGAAATTATATCGTTTTTGCAAAAGGACGATACTGCCGTCACAAGGAATGTGAACATAAGCAGAAACACAAGTCTTAATACGAACGTTATCACAAGAGCTCCGAAAAGCGTGATATTGAACGGGCACATTTCAAATTCCTGCAAGGCGTATATCGGTGCGGAAAAGCCGTCAAAGCCGTAGATAAGCTGAAAATAAACCATATCCGAAGCAAACAGTATAAGTGTAACCGCAAATGTATATATCGCCGCCGCTGTCAGCTTTGCAAGCATAACCGACCCTCTTTTTCCTGACGAGGATATAAGCTTATTGTAGCCTATAACATACTCCTTTGATACTATCGGAGATATTGCAAGCACTATGATAAACATTGACAGCAAGGCGGAAAACTTATAGTCGAAGATAGCCTTGTGTCCCTCGGACTGATAATAGCAGTCGAGCGACCTGCCTTTATAGCAGTCCTCATACAGCTTTGAAAGGCGGTATTCGTACCGGCTCTTATCGCTGTAGAACTCGGCGTTTGCCCTTGCATTTTCGGTTATCTCCGCACTTTTATTTGAGTATAGAATAGCGTATTCGTAGGAAGAAATAAGGTCTTTGAATAAATTTACATCACCGTAGGGGTAGCCGCAATATGTACCCTCAATCGGCTCTTCAATTATACCGTACACTTTTAGCATCTGCTCCGCATTAGCAAGCTCGGTTTTTAGTCCGTTTATCTTTTCATCGGTTATCTTTCCGCTGTATTTATCGTACAGTATATCCGTGCCCTGTACGGCATTTCCCGAAAGAACGGCTCTGCCCCCACCCGTGTAGTAATACAGCTCAAATACCTTAACAAAGTTTAAAAGTATAAGTACGATAATGCAGATATGAAGTGACGGCTTCAGTATGTACTTTTTAAGCTCGTATTTCAGCATATCATTCACCTATCTCTCCGAAGTGGTATATGCACACATCTTCAAGTGCAGGCTGAACATTGACGGCGTCGGGGTGCGGCTTTTCGTCGCTTACAACCCGGACATTGAATCTGTCGTCCTCGCTTATAACATTGCTGACGAGCTTTGTCCGCATAAGCTCCATACCCGTTTCGTAGTCGGTGAGTACCTCCCATACCTTGCCGTAAATTTCATTGCAAAGCTCACTTTGTGAGGCACAGCTTATCATCTTTCCGCCATCGATAAGTACAACATTCTTGGCAATAAATGCAATATCGGTAACGATATGAGTTGCTAAAATTACTATCTTATCATTCGCAAGCGATGAGATTACATTTCTGAAGCGTATACGCTCCTTGGGGTCAAGTCCTGCTGTCGGCTCGTCAAATATAACGACCTTTGGCTCGCCTACAAGTGCCTGCGCTATGCCGAGCCTTTGCTTCATACCGCCCGAATGTGCGCCGACCTTTTTGTTGCGGTCGTCATACAGATTTACACGCTTTAAAATCCCATCGGCATAGGCTTTGGGATTATCTACCTTTACATTTTTCAGCGCCATAGAGTAAAGTATAAGCTCTCTTGCTGTAAAATTCGGATAAAAGTCCTGATTCTGTGGTAGAAAGCCGAGGCGCGACATATAGTCGTGACTGTCACCGTCGGTAAAAGCAATACTGCCGCTGTCGGGCTTTATTATGCCGGTTACGCAGTTTATCAACGTGGATTTGCCCGCACCGTTGGGACCTAAGATGCCGTACACGCCTTTTTCAAGGGTGAGGGTAAAGCTGTCGAGGGCTTTTTTGCCTTTGCTATAGGATTTCGTGAGTTGATTGATTTCGAGTTTCATTTTTTCTCCTATACATGACTTAGCTCTGATTTTTATTGTATTATCACTAGTTATTCTTTGAATGGGAATGGCCAATTTAGTCTGCATTTTTTTGAATTATATATCAAAAAAATTGCGATGTCAATAAAACTGTGAAGTATGGCGTAATTTAGTGAAGTTTAGTCGATATAGTTTAAATCAAAAAGTATACTAATAGCTAAAACTTCTTGACAAAGCGAATTAACTTGATGTATACTACAAAAAAGGACAAAGGAAATCCTTTGGCCGCAGACTGTCGAAAAACCTCTATCGTTGATAAAAATGGGGTCGCAGGGGCTACCGCCCCCGTACAGGTCGTCAGCCATTTGTGCCACTGCATCGTGCAGTGGCTTTGTGTGGCTGACTGCAAGCATCCTTGCTTGGTCTAGGGGCGGTAGCCCCAGTAATATAGCCCTTTCCCGGGGAAAGGGGTTTGGGATTCGGCATGGATGCCGAGATAGAACGCCCAAAGGCTTTGCAGGACGCAAAGCCCACAAAGCGTTCTTATAGGGATAGAGGACAAGCACTTTTATTGGAAAAACATACTTTTTCTACAAACTGAGGACAAAGGAAATCCTTTGCCCATTATTTTATCCGTATTTATTTCGTAATCAAACTAAAAATCAGCAAGTTGTTTTTGTGTATAACCGTGTTTTTCTCGTAATTGTCTTAGCCTTTCGGAAAATTCCATGATTATCACTCCTTCTTTTTATTTTACACCGAGTCAAATGACAATTGTTGATTTATACAGAATTTATGTGTTTTTTATATTTCTATCAAATATAATTCAGAATTTATGAATTTTAATTAGGAGTTGCTGAACATATGCAAATAGCAGTATGTGATGATGAAAAGGTATATCTTGATTGCTTGAGCAGGAAGATAAAAGCGTGCTTTAAAGAATTTGAAATTGAGATTTCCTTGGATAAATACTTAAATGCAGTGTCTTTTCTCGAGCAGCATGAGCAAAATCCGTACGATGTAGTTTTTCTTGATATACTTATGCCGGAAATGAACGGTCTTGATGTTGCAAACAGGATAAGAAATTTATCCGAAAAAACAATAATCATCTTTATCACCACAGAAAATCATCTTGTATACGAAAGCTTTGACTACAGACCGTTCAACTTTATTCCGAAGGACCTTGATGTTTTTGACCAAAAGCTACGGTCAGTTATCGGAAAGCTGATGTTTTTTCTTCAGACTTCAAAGACCTTGTGCTTTGACCTGCCATACGGAGAAATCGGGAAAGTGACTGTCGGTGATATAATATATATCTGTAGCAGATCGAATTACATAGACATTATCTGCAAATCGAACGTGAAGCTAAAAATCAGAAGCACGATAGATAATATCAGCGGTATGCTACCCGAACAACATTTTGCAAGGACGCATAACAGGATAATTGTTAACCTTAATCACATTCAGCGTATTGATTATCCGAATCATATAGTATACTTAACTGACAGCAACCAGGCGGAAATAAGCCGACGATATAAAAATTCACTTGCAGAAAAGTACAAAAAGTTTATCAGGGAAACAACCTAACAGGAGTAAATATGACTGATTTTTTATGGGCGGCATTTGAGCTTTTCATTACTTTTTTTGAAAACCTGACCGTATGCCATTTTATATGCAGGTTTTTAAAGCTTGACTTAAAAAGCAGAAAAGGAATAATTCTGTACCTTATCGGCTGTGTATCATTTTCGGTGATTGTCACTGTTATAAACAACTTTACTTTGTACGAAGGAGTATACGGTCTGATTTATACTGTTATGTTCTTTGCTTACAGCCTGTTTTTGCCGGGGTCGGTAATAAAAAAGGCATTTGCCGCTATACTTGCCAATATTGTAATAGTCTGCACAAACGCTCTTGTTACAAGCACAATTTCAGCCGCCTCAGGTAACGCGGTTGCGGAGATATTGGGCACTCATACTTTGGAAAGAGTTATTGCCGTACTCTCGGTTCAAATTTTGCTTATATATATTTTCGGCATCATTCTGAAAATAACGGCTGATAAAGATGTTGCGCTTAGATCGAGCGAATGGCTGCTTATTTTGTCGGTGTTTGTGGTTTCGTTTGTTTCAATAACATTCATTCATATGTCACAGCTATATTCCGATTATAACGAAAATCAAACGCGTATTTTATTGATAGCTGAACTGGGATTGGTAATCATAAATCTGATATGCTTTTATATGACCGTAGCCATGAGCAAGAGCAACCGTCAGGCCACCCTACTGAAGCTTGAAAAGCAGCAGCAGGAATATAGAATTAAATACGCCGAAACGATAAAGAACCAGTACGAGGAAACAGCTCGACTCAGACACGATATGAAGCAGAACTTTGAAGTACTGACGATGCTGTCCGACGAAAAGAAGTACGATGAAATCGGTATGTTTTTAAAGCAATGCAAAAACGAGATAAGCAATATTGATGTGTGCATCGATGTGGGAAACGTCTTTATCAACGCTATACTTAACACTAAAATATCAATCGCTCGAAACCATGACATTAATTTTGTCTTCACAGGTTCAAAACAGCTTGACGGCGTAGCGGATATAGATATGTGCAATTTACTTGGAAATATCCTGGACAACGCTATCGAAAACTGCTCTGCCTCGCCCGATGCTCATAAAAGTATAATCTGCAATTTTTCCGGTGATGAGTATAAGATTATGATTTATGTAAGCAACACTATTGAAAAATCCGTGCTTTCGGAAAATCATTCGTTAAAAACCTCAAAATCACGATTACAAGGTCACGGATACGGTATAAAAACAATAAAGCAAATAGCGGAGAAATATAACGGCAGCGCGGATTTTTACGAAAAAGACAATATGTTTGTCTGCTGTGTGATGTTATACCGTGATTTTTAATGCCGTAAGGCATTGCGGCGGTAACGCCGCAGTTTTGTGTCAGCAAAACAAATTATTTGTGTCGGAAAAATAAAAACGCCGCCTATCCCGATAAAGGAATAAGCGGCTTGCTTATATAGATCTATATTTAATTTTTTGAAAAGGAAATGACTACGAAACAGTACGCACTATTAAAGCCTTTTTCTTTGCTTTCGTCAGCCTTAAGATGACTTCATCAACAGCGTCGGTGTATCTGCTTTTAGCCATAAATGCGTTATTCTTATCTATAAGCGAATGTATGATTTGAGAGCGTTCCTGCTCGGTCAGCTTGATATAACACTTCTTCATTTGTAGTCCCTCCATTCGATTACAGTATATCCTTAAACGTTGCCGGCTACAAATATGCAAAAAAAGAACCCCGAACTATACAGTCCGAGGTTCTGTCGTAAACATCGTTAAATGCCGAGTTTACAAGGCTTTTTTGTTCAATTTACAATGCAGCCGTTACAATGAAGCCACTGGATTAACAATTCACGATTCCAGTGATTTACGACACGCATTTGTCGTAAAAGACGAGTGATGCTCAAAAAGTCATTTGTCGTAAATCTGTCGTAACCCCCGTTTTACGACATTTTTTTGGATTAACAAAACGCCGCAAACGCTGTCAAAACCTGATTTTTATGGGTTTTTAGTCCGAGAGGGGCTTCATAGTCGGGAACAGCAGTACATCTCTTATGCTTGCACTGTCTGTAAGCAGCATTACAAATCTGTCAAGACCCATGCCAAGACCGCCCGTTGGGGGTAAGCCGTATTCGAGGGCTGTTAAGAAGTCCTCGTCTATCTGAGCGTTTGCGCCCTGCTTTCTCTTCTCCATAACCTGCTTTGTGAAACGCTCACGCTGGTCGATGGGGTCGTTAAGTTCTGAGAATGCGTTACCGAACTCACACGCATTGATGAAGTATTCAAAACGCTCCGTGAATGCGGGGTCGGTGGGCTTTCTCTTTGCAAGAGGCGAATTTTCTACAGGATAATCATAGATGATAGTAGGCTGAATCAGCTTGTCCTCTACAAATTCCTCGAACAGCTCGATAAGCACTTCGCCCTTTGTGGCTGTGTCAGCAATCTCTGCGTGCTTTGTCTTAGCCTGAGCCACTGCATCGGCGTCACTTGTCCAGCTGTCATAGTCAAGACCTGTGAATTCCTTTACGGCTTCCTTCATAGTCATACGCTTCCAGGGCTTGCCGATTTCGATTTCCTTACCCTGATAAGGAACTGTATCCGTGCCGCATACCTTGAGCGCTACTGTACGGTACATTTCTTCTATCAGATCCATCATACCGTAGTAATCTGTGTATGCCTGATACATTTCGATAGATGTAAATTCGGGGTTGTGAGTTGCGTCCATACCCTCGTTTCTGAAGATACGGCCTACTTCATATACCCTGTCAAATCCGCCTACGATAAGGCGCTTTAAGTAAAGCTCCGTTTCGATACGCAGATACATATCAATATCAAGAGCATTGTGGTGTGTTACGAAGGGTCTTGCAGCCGCACCGATCTCAAGTGTATGCAGTACGGGTGTGTCAACCTCAAGATAACCCTTGCTGTCAAGGAAGCTGCGTATCTCACGCAGTATCATTGAACGCTTGACGAAGGTATCCTTAATTTCCGGATTTGCGATAAGGTCAAGATAACGCTTTCTGTAACGCTCTTCCTTGTCCTTAAGTCCGTGCCACTTTTCAGGCAGGGGCAGGAGCGACTTTGAAAGAAGCTTTATTGACTTTGCGTGTACGCTTATCTCTCCACGTCTTGTCTTGAATACAAAACCGCTCACACCTACAATATCACCGAGATCCCACTTCTTGAATTCCTTGAAGTTATCCTCGCCTATATCGTCAATGCGGACATAAACCTGCATTCTTCCGCTGTCGTCACGGATATCTATAAAGTTGGCCTTACCCATATCACGCCAGCTTGTGATACGGCCTGCAATCATTACATCCTTTTCTTCAAGCTCCTCAAAGTTATCTCTTATCTGCTGAGCCTTGTGAGTGAAATCAAACTTTGTGATTTCATAAGGATTCTTGCCGTTTGCCTTTAAATCGTTCAGCTTTTCTATTCTTATGCGGTGCTGTTCGTCAAGCTGCGCCAGAAGTTCTTCTTCGGTAAGCTCAACCTGCTCTGCGTTGTTGTTTTCCATTATTTTTTGTTTCCTCTCAGTTTACTTGTCTATTTCTACTATCTTGTACTTCTTTACTCCTGCGGGAGCTTCAACCTCTACCTCTTCACCGAGCTTCTTGCCTATGCAAGCCTTACCGATAGGTGATTCATCGGAAATCTTCATAGCCTTCATATCAACTTCCTTTGAACCTACTAAGAAGAACTTGATTTTCTTTCCGCTCTCGTCCTCTATAACTACAGTGTTACCGATATTAACGTGCTCTGTTGAAAGCTCGTCCTCGTCAACTACCTTTGCGTTTTTCAGTGTAGCTTCAATCTCTGCAATCTCTGCTTCAACAATACCCTGTTCGTTTTTAGCTTCATCGTACTCTGAGTTCTCGGATAAGTCACCGAATGAAAGAGCTACCTTGATTTTTTCTGCTATTTCTTTTCTTGTGACTGATTTTAAGTGTTCAAGTCTTTCCTCGAGATCCTTAAGACCTTTCGATGTTAAAGTTGTCTGTGTTGCCATTATAAATGACCTCCATAAATTTATTTATATGCGGGCGGAGTTTACCGCCATAGATATCATTTTATTCGGTCGCTACGATTTCAAGCGCCTTCTGTAGCTGAGCGTCGCTTTTCTTATCGGCGAACTTTATCTGTTCTGCCTGCTGTGCGGTAATGTCAACCGTATAGTCGGGCTTTATTCCCGTATCGGAGAAATCGTCGGATTCGGTAGGGATTATCGTTGCGGTCGATATTGAAACCGCGCTGCCATCCTTGAAGCTCTGGGTCGTCTGAAGCTGTGACTTTCCGGCTGTAACCGAACCTATAACAGAAGCTTTTGCAAAGTCGCGCATACCTACGGCAAATACTTCCGCAAGGCAGGCTGTGTTTCCGTTTGTAAGCACTGTTATCGGTTTGCCGAGCGATGACAACCCATCGGTTTCGATAAACGTTGTATCCTTACCGTTGGCGTCTATCTGCGTTGCGACTGTGGCTTTTGGGAGCACACGGTTCAGCATAGCTTTAAGCGGTTCTGTAATGCCGTCCGTAACATCACGGACATCGAAAATATAACCCAGGACAGACTGTGCCTCGTACTCATCGATAAGCTGTATAAAGCTGTCATCAGTCGTGTCGTTGAAGGTATATATCTTGATATAGGCATAACCGTCAATCAGCTTGCTTTTTACAGATGTAAGCTTTATGCTCTGTCTTACCAGTGTAACTGTCTTCTCTGTGCCGTCAGGTGTGCTGAAAGTTACCTTAAGCTTTGTGCCTTCTTCGCCGTCAAGCTTTGCCTGCGCCGCCTCTGCGCCCGTTTCGAGAATATTCTTGCCGTCTATTGCGGTTATCATACAGCCCTTCGTTATTTCTTCGACATCTGCGGAAGAGCCATCATAGACATTTGTTACCTCAAGATAGTCGCCGTTTACAACTGTTTCGACACCTGTTCCGATAATAACGCCGCTCTGTATCTGCTGAAGCTTGTAATATTCATCGGCAGTGTAATATTTCGCATATTTGTCTTCTGTTCCGCTGATATAGCCGTTTGCTATACCTGTGATAAGCTCATTCTCGTCCAGCTTATATATCGACGAGCTGCGGACAAATGTATCTACTTCTTTTATCTTTGCGTTTATGGTTTCCCGCTCTTGTATGCCGGCAACCATTGAGTTGTACATATTGAGCGACACGGTCATCGTAAGTACGAAGGTTATGGCACACGCTACCGCTATAAGGCTTATTGTAACGCCCAGCGATACTTTCTTATTCATCGGGAGTCACCCTTTCCTTGTTCCTGTATATGGCAATTTATCACGCCATTGTAACATAATTGAACGGGTTTTCCGGTTCGCCGTTCAGTCTTATTTCAAAATGCAGATGAGGACCTGTCGAATAGCCGGTACTGCCGACTGCACCGAGCGATTCGCCCTGTGCGACTTCCTGTCCGACATAAACATATACTGCGCTCAGGTGAGCGTATGTAGTTGTATATCCACCGCCATGGTCTACTACGACATACATACCATAGCTGTAACCCGGTATATAGCTGGTTTCTGCCACGATAACGGTTCCTGCCTTCGAGGCAAGTACGTTATCACCGTAAATTCCGCCGTCGCCGATATCAACGCCCTTGTGCCATCTGCCAAAATCTGCGTCCCAGCCGAAGTTGCAGGAGATATATGAACGTCCGGGAACGGGCCAGTACCACTCGCCCTCCTGATAAGCCTTATCGGGATTCGTCTGCTGTTTTATCAGCTCTTTTATCTGCTCTTCGTACGCTTCGATATCGGCTTCGCTCACGCTTATCTCATACTGTAAATTGCTCTTCTGATCTTCAAGGTCGCTTACAGCCGCCGAGTACTTGTTGTAATCGGATTCATAGGTGCTTTTTGCACTCTCTGCATCCGATACAAGGTCATCAAGCTCCTGCTTTTCGCTGAGAAGTTTTGTCATCTGACTGTCAAGCTGTTTCTTGGACTCTTCAAGGTCAGCCTTGTCGGTTTCGAGAAGTTTCTTGTCTGAACTTAACTTTTTCATGTCTGCCGTAAGGTCATTCATGAACTGTAGGTTCTGCTCGCTTATCTTTCCTACGACCTCGCTGTTTATCATCAGATCATAGAAATCGGAAGAACCTGCAAGCACGCCGAACATATCGCCTGTACCCGATGTGTACATTGTTCTTACAATCTGTGCAAACTTCTCAAGATTTGCTTTGTTTTCTTTATCAAGCTTATCTATATTTTCTTCCGCAGTTGCGATAGCCTCGTCCTTTTTTGCTATTTCATCGGTCAGGGTATCAATATTGCTCTGTAAGGAATCAATATCCTGATTCTTGTAGTAAACAAGGTTATAGTAATAATCGACAAGTTCTTTCTGTTCGGTAAGAAGCTTTGCCGTATTATCAAGATCTTCCTGTTTATCGGTTATATCGCCCTGAATACGATCAATCTCTTCACGTCTTTGCTCGTTATCCTGTTTTATCTGCTCTATTCTGTCCTTTATATCGTCAACCGTAAGGTCTTCCGCGCCTGCGGGAGCATATGTTACGATTATACCCGATGTCAATGCAAATATCGTGACGAATGAAGTCAGAGAGTGCAGAATTTTTTTCAGCTTCATCTTTATTCCTTTCGCCGTTATACCTTAAGGTATTTGCCTGTGCTCAGCACTGTGCCGATCGCTCCGAGCAGTGCGCCCGCGCCGCAACAAGCCGCCAGTACATACCATTCTATCTGTGAGAACTGAAGTATATCGCCCATTCCGAGCGCATTCCACATTCCGAGGTTCTGTGTAAACAGATTGAACAGATTCTCATAAATAAGTTTAGTCACAAACCACGACAGAATACCCGAGAGAAGTCCTATAAAAAGTCCTTCGACAAAGAAAGGAGTTTTTATAAACGAGTTTGTGGCACCTACTATTCTCATTATGGCAATTTCCTTGCGTCTTGCAAAAACACTGAGCCTTGTTGTATTCGATATTATTATTACACTTACCGTACCGAGCGCCGCAATGAGCACTATTCCGATTATAGTAAATGTTGTTCTCAAATCCTTGATAAAGCTTGCAAAATCCATAGGCGCATTTACCTTGTAAACGCCGTCTATCGCCTTGAACTGCTGTACTGCCGTGCTCATCTTGTCTATGTCGTTTATCGTAACCATATAGGTTGCGGGGACGGGATTATAGGGCAGATTTTCAAACAGTTCCTTCTGCTCGCTGTACTGCTCTATCATCTTCTGAAGACCCTCTTCCGAAGAGATGAAATCCACCTTTTCGGTAAGCGTATTGCTTTTGAGCACCTCGCCTATATGCTTTATATCCGCATCATCATCAAGATAAACACTGATCTCATTCTTATCTGAAACGTTGTCGAGAATAATTCCGCAGTCGAGCATTACTATAGCCGACATTCCGACAAGGATAAGGCTGACAGTCATAATACAAAGGCTGGCAAAGGACATGAAACGGTTTTTCCAGACCGACCTTATACCTTGCTTTATAAGATAAGTAAAATTATTCATCCTGCGCCTCACCTTCTACATATTCGTCGAAAATAACTTCGCCGTTTTTCAGGCTGACGATTCTTCCGCCGAAATATTCGACAAGGCTGTGCTCATGGGTAACCATTATTACGGTAGTTCCGCACTTGTTTATCTCCTTGAGCAGCTTTACTATGTCATACGACAGCGCCGGATCTATGTTTGCTGTAGGCTCGTCTGCTATAATCAGCTTAGGATCGCTCGCAAAGGCTCTGGCTATCGCAACTCTCTGCTTTTCACCGCCGGAAAGCGTATCGGGATACGCTTTTGCTCTCTCAACAAGCTTGACAAGGTTCAGAACATACGGCACTCTGTGTCTTATTGTCTTTTTTGGTTTGTTTGTAACACGCAGAACAAATGCTACGTTATCATAAACATTGAGATCCGGTATCAGACGGAAGTCCTGAAATATCATTCCTATGGAACGTCTGAAGTACGGAATCTTCTTGTTTTTTATCTTGGCAAGATTATATCCGTTGACGAATACTCTGCCTGAGGTCGGCGCTATTTCTCTTGTAAGAAGCTTCAGAAGCGTTGATTTACCTGCGCCGCTGTCGCCTACTATAAAGACAAATTCTCCGTCCTCTATACGCAAATTGACGCCGTTTAAAGCGTCAACTCCGCCGCCGTCCTTGAAATGAACGTCGACGTTCTTTAATTCTACCATTTTACCATTCCTTCCTGAATACCTGCCGTGACGAAAAACGGCACACAGCGATGCAGTCCGGTTTATGGCGTAACCGGGGGAACTACATAACTATCCCCTTCTGCACCCACGATACTTTTCAAATACTTTTCCGTATACTTCAAAGTACGGTGGCGTAACTTAATTTCTCTCTCCTCGGATTCCGCCGCATAGCAACACATAACTGTACGGAAATTTACAGACCGCTGCACGGGCGTTGCAAATCGCCGCACTTTTTCGACAGACCAACCGTCAGCGTAAGTAACGCTTGCACGCAAACTTTTTTTAAGATCGGAATTGTCTGCGGCGCTGCCGACTTGCTTTATACTTCGCACCGCCGTTTACACCCGACCGTTTTGCTGTGTTACACATAAATGCAACATTTCAAAAGGTCGGAATTGTCTGCGGCACTGCCGACTTGCTTTATACTTCGCACCGCCGTTTACACCCGACCGTTTTGCCGTATCACACATAAATGCAACATTTCAAAAGGTCGGAACAGTCAGCGGCGACCCGCCGCCGCATTAGAATTTGACGGGATCTGCGGCAAGGTATTTCTTGACCATGAGAGCGATCTTGAAGATGATTGCGTGATCGAACTCTCTTAAATCAAGACCTGTGAGTTTCTTTATCTTATCCAGTCTGTAAACCAGTGTATTTCTGTGTACAAAGAGCTTTCTTGACGTTTCGGAAACGTTGAGGTTATTCTCGAAGAATCTCTGTATCGTGAATAACGTTTCGTGGTCAAGCGACTCTATTGAGCCCTTCTTGAAAACTTCCTTCAGGAATGTTTCACACAGGGTCGTGGGCAGGTGATAAATAAGACGGGCGATACCGAGGTTATCGTAGCTTACGATAGTCTTGTCCGTATCGAACACCTTACCTACCTCAATAGCTATCTGTGCTTCCTTGAATGAACGGGCAAGATCCTTTATGCCTGTAACGGGAGTACCGATACCTACGTTTACCTTTGTGAAGAACTCACCCGACAGCGTATCGGAAATCGAGCGTGCGAGCTTTTCAAGATCCTTGTTGTCTATGCCTGCCTTTATTTCCTTTACAAGAACGATTTCCGTTTCTGTGATATTGAATACGAAGTCCTTGTTCTTATCGGGAAACAAGTTCTGTATTACGTCATAAGCCGAAACTTCGTTTGCGGAAACGATACTTATAAGGAATACAACACGGCTGATATCCGCGTTGAAGTGCAGTTCTCTTGCCTTAAGCGTTATATCGCCGGGGAGAACGTTATCAAGAATGATATTCTTAACGAAATTATTTCTGTCATATTTCTCGTCATAGTACTGCTTGATGCTTGACAGCGAAATAGCGAGTATCGACGCATACTTTGCCGCCTGATCATCTGTGCCTTCGATGAATACTGCATAGTCGGGCTTTACATGTACGCCGAAAGGCTTGTATGTATAGCCGTCACGAATGAATACATCGTGAGAGTCACCAAGCTCAATAGAAAAGAAGTCGCTGTTCGTTCCTATCCTGGAAAGCTCACTGCAAGCGACTATCGTACTGTTTTCATCGATAACACCGATAACACGACCGATAGTATCTCTCATCTGATGAACTACGCCCTGAAATAATCTGTTTGACATTTTCTTACCTCTTTTATCTTAAAAATGGTTTGCTCGCGTGTCCGCCGAAGGCTATAGCCCAAATAGTGCCTTGTAATGCGGATATTTCTCTATACAGTCTGTATTATGATCATTATGCGTAAACCCTTGAAAAAGGGCATAAAACGGCTGAAAATAATACACCAAATATATTTTACTAGAAAAACCGAAAAAAATCAAGACTTTTTTAGACAAAATGTAAAAATTGCTTTAAAATTTTTTGCAATGTTGCAAAATACGTTAATAAGTGGTATACTAAAATTTATGTATGGATAGTGGATAACTATGCCCTGTACCATAATAAATTACATTCGGAAGGACTGATTCTTATGATCCTGAAAATTAAAAATGCAAAGAACAGCGTGTATGCACGAATGTGCAGTTTGGCACGAATGTAAAAATACGGACTTAATAAAACATCACTTAAAACAAGGAGAAAATAGAATGAACAAGACATATTATTTAACCACACCGATATATTACCCCTCCGGTAATCCCCACATAGGTCACTGTTACACGACAGTAGCCTGTGACACGATAGCACGCTTCAAGAGAATGCAGGGCTACGACGTAATGTTCCTTACAGGCACGGACGAGCACGGTCAGAAGATAGAGCTCAAAGCCGCCGAAAAGGGTGTTACCCCCAAGGAATACGTTGACGAGATAGTAGCCAACTTCAAGCGTCTTTGGAAAACGATGCACATAAGCTATGACCGTTTCATCAGAACAACTGACGACTATCATATAGAAACCGTACAGAAGATATTCAGAAAGCTGTATGAAAAGGGCTACATCTATAAAGGCACATACAAGGGCAAGTACTGCACACCGTGCGAGAGCTTCTGGACAGAGAGCCAGCTTGTAGACGGAAAGTGTCCCGACTGCGGACGTGAGGTAAAAGAAGCAAACGAGGAGGCATACTTCCTCCGCCTTTCCGATTTTGCCGACAAGATTGAAAAGTTCCTTACCGAAACCGACTATTTACAGCCTAAGAGCCGTGTAAACGAAATGGTAAACAACTTCATAAAACCGGGACTTGAGGATCTGTGCGTATCAAGAACCAGCTTTACCTGGGGCATACCCGTTGATTTTGACAGCAAGCACGTTGTTTATGTATGGGTAGACGCGCTTTCAAACTATATCAGTGCGCTCGGCTACGGCAACGAGAAGTACAACGATTTTGAAAAATACTGGCCCGCAGATATGCATATGACCGCTAAGGAAATTGTACGTTTCCACTCTATCGTATGGCCTATAATCCTTATGATGCTCGATCTGCCCCTGCCCAAGCACCTTTACGGTCACGGCTGGATAAACTTCAACGGCGACAAGATGAGCAAGTCAAAGGGCAACGTTGTAGACCCGTTTGTACTTTGCGAACGTTACGGCGTTGACGCTGTACGTTATCAGATACTGCGTGATATGCCCTACGGCAGTGACTGCAACTTCACAAACGAGCTTATGCTCACAAGAATAAACGCAGACCTTGCAAACGATCTCGGAAACCTTGTTTCAAGAACAGTAGCAATGGCTGACAAGTATTTCGGCGGAACACTGCCCACAGACAGAGTTTCCGACGAGCTTGACAATCAGCTTATCGGTATGGCTCAGTCGCTGTGCGATATGGTTACTCCCCTTATCGAGCAGGCACAGCACTCAAAGGCACTTGAGGAAATATTCAAGGTAATCTCCCGTGCCAACAAGTATATAGACGAAACAGCACCGTGGGTACTTGCAAAGGACGAAAGCAACAACGCCCGTCTTGCGACCGTACTCTATAACCTGCTTGAAACTATTCGTATCTGCTCTGCACTGCTCAGCCCCTTTATGCCCGCAACAATGCCTGAGGTATGGGAGCAGATAGGCGCAGGTACAGAAGATACCGCTTACGACAAGCTTGGCACATTCGGCGTTCTGCGTGCAGACGTTACGGTAAAGAAGGGCAGAGTTCTTTTCCCCAGAATCGACATAAAGAGCGAGATTACAGAGCTTGAAAGCCTTATGAAGCCCAAGACCGTAATCAAGGAGGACGAGGATCTTGACAAGGCAGGAATAATCTCTATAGATGACTTTGCAAAGGTTAAGCTCAGAACAGGCGAGATTACAGCCTGCGAAAAGATAAAGAAGTCAAAGAAGCTGCTTAAAATTCAGGTGGACGATGCAAGAGGCGGCAGACAGATAGTATCGGGCATTGCCGAATACTACACTCCCGAGGAGCTTATCGGAAAGAAAATCATATTCGTTGCAAATCTTGCCCCCGCAAAGCTCTGCGGCGAAGAAAGCAACGGTATGCTCCTTGCCTGTGACGCAGGCGATAAGGTACAGGTAGTATTCCTCGACAAGGATACACCCAATGGCAGTACAGTAAGATAACGACACAAATATAAAGGAAAAGAACGACGGAATGAAAATAAAAGACTTATACACACCCGGCAGGACGGTGTTTTCGCTGGAGGTTTTCCCTCCCAACAAGAATTTCCCCATCGAAACGGTGTATGATGCCATCGAGGGACTTGCGGCAATAAATCCCGCATATATCAGCGTGACATACGGCGCAGGCGGAAACCGTGCAAACCGCTCCACCTGCGAGATAGCATCGCATATAAAGAAAAAATACGGTATCGAAGCAATGGCGCACCTTACCTGCATAAACAGCACCCGTGACGATGTTGATTTTATGCTTGACGATTTCGCCGCAAACGGAATAGAGAACATTCTCGCTTTAAGAGGCGACAACAAGCCCGACGAGGAGCCGAAGAACGATTTCCCCCACGCAAGCGACCTTACGGCATATATAGCGTCAAAGGGAAATTTCGATATTGCAGGTGCGTGCTACCCCGAAACCCACGTTGACGCAGAAAGCGCCGAGGAAGATATAAAGAACCTGAAGATAAAGGTTGACGCAGGCGCTTCTCACCTTGTTTCACAGCTTTTCTTCGATAATTCCTGCTATTACGATTTTGAAAAGCGTGCAAGAGCCGCAGGCATAGACGTGCCTATCGCCGCAGGAATTATGCCCGTTACAAACAAAAAGCAGATCGAGCGTATGGTAACAATGTGCGGCGCAAGTCTGCCCTCAAAATTCGTAAAGATGATGCAGAAGTATGAGAACGACCCCGAGGCGCTGAGGAGTGCAGGAATAGCCTATGCCATCGACCAGATAGTAGACCTTATTTCAAACGATGTGCAGGGCATACACCTTTACGCTATGAATAACCCCGCTGTCGCATCACGCATCTACAACGGGATTAAGGATCTGTTATGATACTTCAGCCGATAGACAGAAACGAGGCTCTGCGTTATCTCGGCTGTAAGGACGGCACGGATAACGAGCAGATGCTCGCAATGCTCGATTCCTGCGAGAAACAGCTGCTGAAAGCCGCAAGCCCGAAATACCTCTATGCCATATACCCGATAAGTTTTACGGACGATGGTGTCAGAATTTCGGACAGCAATATAATACTTAAAGGCAATTCAGCCGCCGCTCATTTAAAGAACTGCGACAGGATAGTGCTTATGTGTGCCACGCTCGGACAAGGAGTAGATGTGCTTTTAAGGCATCTGCAGATATCCGATATGGCAAGCGCAGTTATCGTTGACAGCCTTGCAGGTGCGGCAATAGAGCAGGTCTGCAACAGGGCAGAAACAGAGATATTTGAAAAAGTAAAATCAAACAGCCGTACATGGAGATATTCTCCCGGCTACGGCGATCTGCCCCTTGATATACAGTTTGATTTACTGACGCTTCTGCAGGCTCAGAAAAGGATAGGTCTTACCGTAATGAACAGCAATATGATGGTGCCTACAAAATCGGTAACGGCATTTATAGGGCTGTCGGAGAGCGAAGTTGACCAAAGCACAAGAGGCTGTGAAAGCTGTAATATGAAGGACAGATGCAAATTCAGAAAAAGCGGAGGTCACTGTGGAAATTAAAACATTACTTGAACAAAGAGGACTGCTGATTTTCGACGGTGCTATGGGTACTCAGCTGCAGGCTAAGGGACTTAAGACGGGCGAAACTCCCGAGCTTTTAAACCTTACCGCAAAGGATCTGCTCAAAGAAATACACCGCAGTTATATAGACGCAGGAGCGGATATAATTTCCGCAAATACATTCGGTGCAAATTCCTACAAGCTAAGCCACAGCGGTAAAAGCGTAGATGAAATTATCACCGCAGGAATAATAAACTGCAAAGAAGCGATAAAGGAAAGCGGTAAAGACGTTTTCTGCGCTCTTGACATAGGTCCTATAGGACAGCTCCTTGAGCCTACGGGAAGCCTTAAGTTTGAAGAGGCTTACGACATATTCAAGGAAGAAATTGTTGCAGGCTATAAGGCAGGTGCGGACGTTGTTCTGTTTGAAACGATGACCGACTTATACGAGCTTAAAGCCGCTATACTTGCCGCAAAGGAAAACTGCGATCTTCCGATAATATGCAGTATGACTTTCGAGGAAAACGGACGTACCTTTACAGGCTGTCCCGCCGAGGCGGAAATACTGCTGTGCGAGGGACTCGGTGTAAGTGCAGTCGGCGTGAACTGCTCTTTGGGTCCGAAGGAGCTTATGCCTATAATCAAAACGCTCTGCGAAAAGTCAAAGATACCTGTTATCGTAATGCCGAACGCAGGACTTCCCGACCCTGCCACAGGCGAATATTCGATTGATGCTGAAGAATTCAGCGACTATGCCGTTGAGATAGCTGATCTCGGCGCAGGAATAATCGGCGGCTGCTGCGGTACAACACCCGAATTTATCCGCCGCACAGCCGGGAAGGTAAAGGGCAGAAAGTACGAGTTTAAGAAGATAGAGCGTGTCTGCACGATATGCAGCGGCACAAATGTTGTAGAGGTAAGCCAGCCGAGGATAATCGGTGAGCGTATCAACCCTACCGGTAAAAAGCTGTTCAAGCAGGCGCTTATAAACGATGATATAGACTATATCTTAGGTCAGGCTATAGAGCAGGTCGGCGCAGGAGCGGATATACTTGACGTAAACGTTGGACTTCCCGACATTGACGAAAAGGCAATGATGATAAAGGCTGTCAAGAGTATTCAGGGCGTTACTAACGTACCTCTCCAGATAGACAGCACTATCCCCGAGGTACTTGAAGCGGCACTGCGTGTATACAACGGCAAGCCTATGGTAAACTCGGTAAACGGCGAGGAGGAGAGCCTTAAAAACGTTCTTCCGCTCGTAAAGAAATACGGTGCGGCAGTAGTAGGTCTGACGCTTGACAAGGACGGGATACCGCCTAAAGCCGAACAGCGTGTAGCCATTGCCGAAAAGATAATAAAGCGTTGCGAGGAAATCGGTATTCCGAAAGAGGATATAGCGATAGACTGCCTCACGCTTACCGCATCCGCAGAACAGCTTGCGGTAAACGAAACGCTTAAGGCTGTGCGTGCGGTAAAGGAAAGGTTCGGAGTGAGAACGGTACTTGGTGTATCGAATATATCATTCGGTCTGCCAAACCGTGAGCTTTTAAACCATATTTTTCTTACAATGGCGCTTGAAAACGGGCTTGATCTGCCGATTATAAACCCCAACGTAGCATCTATGACAGGCGCTGTAAGAGCGTTCAAGCTGTTAAAGGCGATAGATGTAAACTCGGTAGAATACATTGCCGCTTACGGCAGTGACACCCCAACGGCAGTCGCAAAGCCGAAATCCTCCGAGGTAACGCTTGAATATGCCATCGACAACGGACTTAAGGCAGAAGCGGCGAAGATAACCGAACAGTTGCTTATCGACACCGACCCGATGGTAATAATAAACGAGCGGCTTATCCCTGCGCTTGACAAGACAGGTACGCTGTTTGAACAGGGAAAGATATTCCTCCCTCAGCTGATTTTATCGGCAGGCGTTGCACAGAGCTGTTTTGATGTTATCAAGGCGCACCTTGCAAAGAACAATTCCGAAACGGTGAGCAAGGGCAAGATAGTGCTTGCAACGGTAAAGGGCGATGTACACGACATAGGCAAGAACATAGTAAAGGTATTGCTTGAAAACTACGGCTACACCGTAATAGATCTCGGCAAGGACGTTGAATATCAGGCGGTAGTCGATGCCGCAAGAAAGCACGAGGTAAAGCTGGTGGGACTGAGCGCACTTATGACCACTACGCTCAAATCCATGGAAGAAACCATAAAGCTTATCCGTGACAACGGACTTCCTTGCAAGGTGGTTGTCGGCGGTGCGGTACTTACACCCGAATATGCCGAAAAGATAGGCGCAGACTTCTACGCAAAGGATGCTAAAGAAACGGTAGATATTGCGAAGAAGGTTATAGGATAATTTGATATAACACGAGCCGTGCATAACCGCACGGCTTTTTTGTTTGACTATCCCCCTCACCCGTGCTATAATTACAGCAACAAGAAAAATCACGGAGGGAAATGTATGCACTATTATGAATACGGCAAAGAAAACGATAAGACAATCGTCTTTCTGCACGGGGCAAACTTTGTCCACAGCTTCGGCAGGCAATATCCGCTTGCCGAAAAATATCATCTTATTATTCCGCATATCATGGGCTACGGAGATGCCGCAGATGAGATTTTCGATACCGAAACAGCAGTAAAACAGCTTGCGGATTTCATAGCCGACATCGGCAAAAAGGTAACGCTTGTCGGCTTTTCGCTCGGTGCTCAGCTTAGCGTTAAGCTGTGTGCGGAATATCCGCAGTATTTTACTTCTGCGATAATAGTAAGTCCGTGGCTTATCAAGAAAGAGCCTATGCTCTCAAAGGTCATGGCTATGAACGAAAAGCAGTTTGCGTCATTCAAGAACAAACGATTATGCGGTTTCATCGGATTTATGAACGGACTGCCCAAAGAGCAAAGAAAAGAATTTGTCGCACAGATGCAGAATGTGCGTATCGAAACCGTAAGAAGCTCCGTTGACAATGGAATAACGCTTGAAACAATAAACGGCTTTGAAAACGCATACTTCCCGATGATTGCCCTTGCAGGCAGTAAGGAACAGACAGAAGTACACGACAGCGTAAAAGGACTTGCCGCTATGAATAAAAATTGCAAATACGAGATATGGGACAAAGCCGCCCATAACATTCCTCCCGTGTTTTCCAAGCGATTCAACGAACTTATTATAAGAATGGCAGAAATTTGACTATGTACAGAATTTTCATCATTGAAGACGACCCCACGATAGCGCAAACGCTGAAAAAGCACCTTGAGGGCTGGGACTACAAGGTAGAGTGTGCAAAGGATTTTCACAATATCACTGCGGAGTTTGCCGCTTTCGACCCTCAGCTTGTACTGCTTGATATAAAGCTACCGTTCTATGACGGCTACTACTGGTGCGGCGAGATAAGAAAGCTGTCCAAAGTGCCGGTCATCTTCCTCTCCTCAGCCTCCGACAATATGAACGTAGTTATGGCTATGAATATGGGCGGAGATGATTTTATAGCAAAGCCGTTTGATCTTTCGGTGCTGACCGCAAAGATAAACGCAGTGCTTCGCCGTGCCTACTCCTTTTCGGGCAACAGCGACCTTATATCCCACGGCAGTGTTATACTTGATATTTCATCGGCAGTCGTGACAAACGGCGATAAAAAGGCAGAGCTTACAAAGAACGAGCTTCGCATACTCCGCACTCTTATGGAAAACGCAGGCAGGATAATTTCCCGTGATACGCTTATGCAGAGATTATGGGAAACCGATTGCTTTATTGACGAGAACACCCTTACGGTAAATGTCAGCAGGCTTCGCAAAAAGCTCGAAAACATAGGACTTGAAAACTACATCACGACCAAGGTCGGAATGGGGTATATGATAGTATGAAATTCTTTCTTGACTTTATCAGAAGCCGCATAATAACGCTTGTCTGCATTATTATTGCGGCTGTAATTTTCGCTGTGGTGCTGTCGCTTTATAACCTTCCCTCAGAGCCTGTGCTGTATGCGCTTTTGCTGTCGCTTGCCGCTGTTACGGCTATCGGTGCGGTAACTTTTATAAAGGCGTACAGAAAGCATAATATCCTCACCCGTCTTGCAAACGAGATAACCGTGAGTGCCGACAATCTTCCGAAAGCGGTATCGGCAGATGACAAGGATTACGGCAGGCTGATAAATACACTCAGCGATTACTGCATTTTCCTTAAGGAAAAATCCGCAAACAGCCTGCAGGCGACAAACGAATATTACACTATGTGGGTACATCAGATAAAAACGCCTATCTCCGCAATGCGACTTATCCTCCAGTCGGAAGACAGCGAAAGTAACCGCAGGCTGTCCGACGAGCTTATGAAGATAGAGCAGTATGTCGATATGGCGCTGTGCTATGTCCGGCTTGAAAGCTCCGGCAACGACCTTGTGATAAAGCATTACAGCCTTGACGATATAGTAAAAAAATCGGTTCGTAAATTCTCCGCGCAGTTTATCGGGAAGAAGCTGAGCCTTGATTACAGGGAGCTTGATACCGATGTTCTCACCGATGAAAAATGGCTGTCCTTCATCATCGAACAGCTGCTCTCAAATGCGATAAAATACACCGCTAAAGGCTCGGTATCAATTTATATGAAGCCCGACACCGACAGAAAGATACTCTGCGTTGCCGACACGGGAATAGGCATAGACCCTGCCGACCTGCCGAGAATTTTCGACAACGGCTACACAGGACTTAACGGCAGATATGATATGAAGGCAAGCGGTATAGGACTTTATCTTTGCCGCTGTATTGCCGATATGCTCGGCATTACTCTTACCGCCGTGTCCGAGCTTGGAAAAGGCTCTGTCTTTATGCTTGACCTTACGGAAAGTGATGTAAGGCATGAATAGACAGCTTTACACAATATAGATATTTTCCGACATTTTTTGATTATACCGTTTTATATTATAGCAAGCTACCGATAATTCTCTTTGTCGGATAGTACTTCTCGGGTTCGCTATTCTATGCGATAACGTTGCTGCTATTATCGAGGGAGACAACCAAAGGGAACAGGATAAGGGACTTGCAGCCCCTAACCCTGTCCCTTAGGTTTTCTCCCTCGAGCTCCCTCTTTCCTTACCCACACCCATACCCCGCAAGGGTGTTGGCGATAAGACACACAAACGACTGGGTTTTATAAGTTTGTATAAGCGGGTCGCTGACGCTCACTTAGTCCCATTTTAGTACAGATATCTCAGGATAGTAGCGTTCTTTTTGGATAGTCGGTGACAGTGCAGTTGCACCGATACACTCACGAAATTATTAACTACATCGTTATACTGAAATTACCGGCAGCAAAGTTACTGCGTGAATAATTATACCGCCTGACGGGAATTAAGCATTGCCTTTGACAAACTGTACTGACCTTACAAAATTGTAAGACGGACGCACTTATCGTAAGACGGATAAATGGCACACTTCCGTTATTTCAGCTATAATATTGTCATAGCTTAAAGGAGGTACAATATGAATTTACTTGAAGTAACGGGACTTAAAAAGGTCTACACACAGCGGCTCGGCGCAAAGCCGAATGTCGCACTGCGAAACGTCAGCTTCTCTGCCGCAAAGGGCGAATATATCGCTATTATGGGCGAAAGCGGCTCAGGCAAGACTACCCTGCTCAACATCCTCGCAACGCTTGACAAGGCGACCGCAGGTGTTGTAATGCTCTCGGGAGTTGACATAACAAAGATAAAGGACAGCGACTCTGCGCTTTTCAGACGTGAGCATCTCGGATTTGTATTTCAGGATTTCAACCTGCTCGATACATTCTCCGTGCGTGACAATATTTTTCTGCCGCTCGTGCTTATGGGCAAAAGCTACGATGAGATGAACTCAAGGCTTCTCCCTCTTGCCGCAAAGCTCGGTATAAGCGACCTGCTCGACAGATACCCTTATGAAATATCGGGCGGTCAGAAACAACGTACCGCTGTCGCCCGTGCGCTTATAACAAACCCCGACATTCTGCTTGCGGACGAGCCTACAGGCGCACTCGATTCAAAAGCATCAGAGGAGCTTCTCAATCTGTTCGGTGAAATAAACCGTGACGGTCAGACTATCCTTATGGTAACACATTCGGTAAAGGCGGCAAGCAGTGCCTCACGGGTGCTTTTCATAAAGGACGGCGAGGTTTACCACCAGATATATAAGGGTATTTCCGCAACGGAAGAATTCTATGCAAAGATAAACGATACGCTGACGGTGCTTGTGGCAGGCGGTGACCGCAGATGAAAACACTGTTCTACCCGAAGCTCGCCGTGAACGGCATGAAGAAAAACAAGCGGCTTTATCTGCCGTATATCCTAACCTTAGTTGCAATGGTGATGATGATGTACATCACGGCATACCTTGCAAGGAGTGAAAACATTGCAAACACAAACAGAGGCGTTTACGCACAGTGGTGTCTTTGGCTCGGAATAATCGTAATCGGCATTTTCTCCTTGATTTTTCTTTTCTACAGCTACTTTGTGCTTATCAAAAACCGTGGCAAAGAGTTCGGCTTATACAAGATTCTCGGAATGAACAAACGCAACATAGCACGCATACTCCTTTGTGAAAGCCTTTTCACGCTTATTATATCGCTTCTTTGCGGACTTGCCGCAGGGATACTCCTGTCACGTCTTGCTGAGCTGTGTATGTTCAGACTTCTCGGCATTGAACCGGTAGGAACTCTTATTATTGATCCGGGTGCAATAGCGATTACTGTTGCCGTATTCACCGTTATTGTGGTAATTCTTCTGCTGAGTGCCTTTGTCCGCATAGGCAGACTAAGCGCAATCAATCTGCTTCAAAGCGAAAAGCAGGGCGAAAAACCGCCACGGGCAAATTTTGTATTTGCCTTAGTCGGCTTGATACTGCTTGCTATCGCTTATTACATTTCCGTCACAACACAGGCGGGCATTGAAATTGTCGGGAATTTCTTCCTTGCGGTGCTTCTTGTAATAATCGGCACTTATATGCTCTTTGTCAGCGGCTCAGTCGCACTTTGCCGACTGCTGATGAAAAACAAAAGATATTACTACAAAGCGAATCACTTTGTATCCGTTTCCGGAATGACATACCGTATGAAAAGAAACGGCGCAGGACTGGCTTCTGTCTGCATTCTTTCGACTATGGTGCTTGTAATGCTTTCGTCCACGATAAGTCTTTTTTCAGGGATACAGACAAGCACGTTTATCCGCAGCCGTGACATCTCGGTAACGCTCACTTACAACAGCTTTGAAGATAAGACGATACGCAATATTTCCGACCTGTGTGGCACAGCGCTTGACACGGCGAAAAGCAATGATTATAGCCCCTTAAACACTCTTTCGTATGATTATCTTGAAGTCGGCGGCTATTTTTCCGATAATGCTATACACTTAGCTCCTGCGAACGATCATTCAGACGTAAGCCAATCTGAAATAAAGGATTTTTTCTTCATCACACTTGAAGACTACAACAAAACGAGCGGCAGGAACGAAACGCTCTCAGAAGGCGAAATACTGACGGCAGGCTCCGACAGCACCGACGGCGAAATAATATTAAACGGCAAGAAATATAAGTCAAGGGCAGTTCCTATGCCGAAAAATATTTCCTACGGCGAAACGGTTTACAGCGTATTTTTCGTTATTCTCCCCGATAATAACACCCTTTACGATATGTTCCTGCTGAACCGTCAGGCTTACGGCGAAAACGCATCGTGGTTAAAGCATTATTTCGGCTTTGACATTGACGGAAGCAATGCCGACAAGCAAGCCCTGTGCGACAGCCTCACGGACATTCTGGCAAAAAGCTCACGGAATATGGAGGATATCTTTCCCTTTGCCGAAAGCAGGACCGAAAGCCTTGATGTGATGATAGCGACCTACGGCGGACTTCTCTTTCTCGGAATATTCTTAGGACTTGTCTTTGTCTTTGCCACCGTGCTTATAATCTACTATAAGCAGGTTTCGGAGGGCTATGAGGACAGAGAACGCTTTGCAACGATGAGAAGTGTCGGAATGACGGAAAAGGAAATAAAGAAGAGCATAAACTCACAGGTGCTGACCGTGTTTTTCGCTCCTCTTATCTTTGCAGGCATACACCTTACATTCGCCTTTCCGATAATACTTAAAGCTGTTAAAATGTTCGGCTTTGCCGACAGCACACTTCTTCTTATCGCAAACGTGATATGCTTTGCCGTATTTGCCCTGTTCTACATTTTCGCCTATAAAATAACCTCGGGAATTTACCTGAAGATTATAGGAAGAAAATAAGAGGTTTATAACTGATGCCCGTCCTCAACGGACGGGCATTTTCTCACCCCAACGTACAATCAAGCACCATCATAACAACAAACCCTGCCGCCGCACCTATCGTTCCTATGTTGCTGTGCTCTCCGCCCTGTGCCTCGGGTATAAGCTCTTCTATCACAACATACATCATAGCCCCTGCCGCAAACGACAGCATATACGGCAAAAGCGGAGCGATGAAAGAAGCGAGCAGTATCATCACCGCCGCACCTATCGGCTCGACAACACCCGACAGCACTCCCATCACAAACGCTTTTCCCTTTTTCATTCCTTCGCTTTTAAGCGGCATTGAAACCACCGCTCCTTCGGGGAAGTTCTGTATTGCGATACCCAGCGCCAGCGCAAATGTGCTTGCAAGAGTAACGCTGTCGCCCCCCGTGCCGGTTGACCCGGCTACAGCCGCACCGACAGCCATTCCCTCCGGCACATTATGGATAGTCACCGCAAGCAGCATCATGGTAGTTTTTGAAAGCCCCGACCGCACGCCCTCAGGCTTATCGCTGTCAAGATGCAGGTGCGGCACAAGGCTGTCTATCCCAAGCAGGAACAGTATCCCCGCCGCAAAGCCGACCACAGCAGGCACCCAATTCATTTTGCCGTAGTCCTGTTCGGACAGTTCCATTGACGGTATCAGAAGCGACCATACCGAAGCCGCTATCATTACTCCCGATGCAAAACCAAGCAGCAGCTTCTCCGTCCCAATCCTCACCTTGTCACGCATAAGGAACACCATAAGCGAGCCAAGCGTTGTTCCCATAAGCGGTATCATAAGTATCAGAAATATCTCCAATTGCGTCACCTCAATATAAGTTAGTTTAGACTTACCACTTATATTTTACCACAAACAAAAGAAAAAGCCAAGCGTTACACCTGACTTTTCCCGTAATATTTACTTTTTGCGTTTCTCACAGCTTGCAGAGGCTGCTTCCTTTTATTAATTCTTTGTTCTGATTTTTATCAGTTCATCTATTGTGTAAATTCCTTCCGTTACAGCAGAACCTTCTATAGAAAACATTTTTCCTTTTTTACGCTATCATTAATTCACAAAAAAATCTCCGTAGCCCAAAGCCACGGAGATAAAACCGTCAATATGTAACGCCGTATTACTTGATTACTTCGACCATCATGCCGGGAGCGGCCATTACAGCGTTTGACTCGTCTGTATCAATGTGCATAGCGTCTGCAAAATTCTCGCTTACTCTGATAACAACATCGCCGAGAATTGCCTTTCTTCCGTCAGAATCAACCTTTACGCTTACAACGTCCTTGTTCTTTACGCCCCACTTTTCAGCGGTTTCGGGAACAAGGTGGATGTGACGCTTTGCAACGATAACGCCCTCGCTGATTTCGATCTCGCCCTCAGGACCTGTTATCTTGCAGCCGGGTGTGCCTGCAATATCGCCCGATTCTCTTACGAATATAGGACATCCGATAGAACGTGCGTCAGTAGCCGAAAGCTCAACCTGTGTAGCAGAACGAACAGGGCCTAAAATAGATACGTTTGCAAGCGATCTCTTGGGACCTGTTATAGTAACTCTTTCCTCGCAGGCAAACTGACCGGGCTGAGAAAGATCCTTCTTCTTTGTAAGCTCGTGACCCTTGCCGAACAGTGTTTCGAGAGCCTCCTGCGTAACGTGGATGTGACGTGCGGAGGTTTCCAGTAATACTTCCATTTTTTCCATAATGTTATCCTTCTTTCGTGCCAAAGGCAATTTTACTGTTAACATTATACACCCGTGAAACGAAAATTTCAAGTGTTTCATATAACGAATATCGGACGGAACAAAAAAGTTATTACAGCGTCCGCTATCCCCAGCAGAAAGCACCCGATACAGCACACCGCAAACCGCTCAAGATATATCTTATAATAGAGCGGAGCGGTTTCCCGTCTGCCTCTCAGTGCCGCCAGCACGCTGTTTGAGCATAACACGGACAGACGGCACTGATAACAGCAGATTACCGTTCCTATAAATGCGGACGGAAGAACAAACACCGCAAAAGCCGGTATCCCGTTTGCCCCGTATATATTCACAAGCGCCGCAAACGTCATTCCCACGCCTATACCCTTGAATGCCGGGATAAGCGCACCCACAGGCTGTCCCACAGCGCAAAGCCCTGCTAAAAACGGCGCAATGCACCATATCAGCGCCGATATGAACGAAGCGGCGGCATTCCCGAAAAATCCGCCGTGTATTCGTCCGGCAAGAAAGTTTTCAAGCAGTTCATCCGGCACAGTCACCGTCACCTTTCCGTAAAACACCGCCCCGACAACAGCCCCGATAACCGCCGTTATAAAGAGTATCAGCCCTGCATATTGCCTGTTGCGCCTGCCTTTAACCACTACTTCCGATACGGTTATACCGCCGGCACTTAGCTTCACATTCTCCTCCGTCATAACCGCCGTATCCGTATCCCGTCCCTTGCAAACATCGTCCCCGCCCGCCACAGCGTCAGACTCGCACACCGCATTTCGTTCCTTTAAAAATTCTTCCCTTGTCATAAGCTCATTCATACTGCACATCCTTTCCTTTCTGGTACTCTACAGTAAATCTATGAAATGAGAAGAAAATTTATGACCGTTTTGCAATAAAACGCAACCGCCATGCCTCAGCACAGCGGTTGATTTCAGATGAAATATATGATATAATAGCGAAGAGGGGTCCTCGGACGACAGGCGGTCAATACATCTCCCAAGATGCGAAAACATCTGAAAGGGGGTGTAGCTGATGTACATAACCTTGAGCGATTTAACACAGATAGGTATTTTCCTTACTGCGTTCACAGTTATGATATTTACTATCAGTTCTTCAAATAAAAAGAAATAACCGCCCACAGCTTCCAACTACGACGGTTATTTCTTAGCCAACACGGGAGCGGTCGTCTGTCGTTCCCTCTTTATTTGTATTCTATCACACTTTCAATAAATTGTCAAGGTGCATTCTGATAGCCAAACAACCGCCATGCCTCAGCACAGCGGTTGTTTCCTGTTATCCGTTAAATTTCATATTAATAATATCCGGGATCCGGCAGACCGCTGAGATAATATCTCGGGTTCAGTCTTTCCGAACCGTATCTTACTTCAAAGTGGCAATGACAGCCGTATGCAAGTCCGGTTTCGCCTACTGCGGCTATGCACTCGCCCTGGTTTACCTCCTGACCTGCACTGACGAATATCTCACTGTTGTGGGCATATACCGTTGTGTATCCGTCGGGATGAAGTATCATCACGGCATTTCCGAGTCCGCCGTTGTCCCAGCCCGCAAAAATTACCGTGCCGGTTGCAGCAGCATATACATCTGTTCCGTAAGGCGCACCTATATCAACGCCGCGGTGTCCGGCATAACCGCCGTCCCACCAGCCCCATTCCCAGAACGTACCGCCATCGACAGGCCAGATATACTTCTTGCCTGCATCGGCAGACGCATCAGAGTAATGTGATGACTGCGGAGGTAAGGTACCCTGGAGAATTATCTCGGTAACGGGATCCTTTGTTCTCTCTGTTTTCTGAATGGTACGCTTTACTTCTTCACCATTTACATAATAAACCTTCGCCGTTATCTTGTTTGTTCCCTTTTCACCCTCCTGCGATACGGTTTCAACGCCTTCATAGCGGGTATCGTCATCCTGATACTCTGTATCATATGGAACATCAACATTATATGTTTCGGTTCTTGATATACATACCGACATAAAAGGAACTTCCTGCGTCTTGAGCAGCTTTTCGCCGGCTCTCAGCACATAGTCCTCATCCATAATACCGGGATTCAATGCCTCAAGCTCCTCCATGCTTATTCCCAGCTTTGAGCATATTCCCGAATGGCTGTCGCCTTCAACCACAGTATAATACGATGCTTCTTCCTTCTTGGAGTTTACAAGCTTTATTATCTCATCGCTAGACACTATACTGTCCGACAGATATAATCCCGGGACATATTCAACATCCTTTTCAAATGCTATATCCTCATCCTTTGCGTTTGTGCGATAACTGTCAAGTATCTTCTCAAGCTCAACCTCAACTGCGGTGTTGTCAACAAGCGCACCGTAGAACTTTCCGCCTATGTACATTCCGTAAGCATACTCGATCGGCGTATCGCTCATTTCAAGGAGCTTATTCGCAAGCTGATATTTTGTGAGATACTCCTGGTCGCCGAGCATTTCAAGCGAATAGCTCGGTTCCATAGTTATCTTTTTCTCATTGCCGATATATGTTATACGCTCCTGCATTATACGCTCTGCGTCATTGAACACCTGTTCGCTCTCGACGTACCCGACAAATTTACCGTCTACCGTCAATTTTATCGCATAGTTAGTACCCGTCGCATATCCTACAACGCTCATCAGAAACACAATAGCGATGATCGGTGCCGCATAATTGAACAGCGTTACTGCAAGTCCCTGCTTACCGAATACCGCATTCTTTGCTATACTTCCGTACAGCTTTGCGGCTTTCTTGTTGTCGCCCTGCTCCTTAGCAGCCTTAATCTGTCTGTTTGTACGTTGAAGTACACGTTTCGACTTCATAAGCGGTGCAAAGAAGAAGCTGCCTATCTCGCAGAATGTTCTCTTTACAGCGTCCCTGAACAGTGCCGTATGCTTCCACAAAAACTTTGCGCCGTGTGCAACATAAATCGCAGGCTTTGAAAATATATCCGCAATTATATGACAAAAATACTGTCCTGCTATAACAAGCAATTCAAAAATTCTATCTGTCACGACCGCAGCAAATGATTTCCTGCTTACTTTCTCGTTTACAACTTCTGTATTATCTGTGCCGTTATCGGAATCCGGAGTTACGGTGCTTTGCACGCTTTCTTCTTTTTTTCCGTCATTGTCGGGAAGTATAGTTTCCTCGATGTCGTCACGATAATCGGGTATCTTAAGATTTCCCATACTCTTTCCTTTTCCTGAATTTCAAAAAAACAAAGCAGGACTTACGCCCGCTTATATATACTTAATTATAATAATAGCCTGTCGTTGTGAACGACAGGTGATAAATTAACGCTTATTCCGTTAAAAGTCGGAACGGGAGATACCCGTTCCACACCTTTAAGGTTGCTTTTCCTTCCACCATGAAAGACAGCAATTCTTTTCCGTCACTGTTATTATAACACAAACGGTTACAATATCGCAACAAATTGTAACCGTTTTGTTACCGTTTTGTAACCATTTCGCTCTTTTATACAAAAATATAACTATCTTTATCTTAAAAATAGTGCATTTCAACATTAGCTGTTTATAAATCGGTTTTATTGTGATTTAGCCTAAACATTACACGATATTTTGTGCAATCCTTACAAATATTTTTTGGCAATTTCAGTATCTGTTGACACGCTCAACGCATTTGTGCTAAAATATAGATGTGAAATTATGCTTACTGTTAAGTTCAGGCAAAAGGCAGGTGATACCCATGAACATGAACGAAGAAAATAAAACCGAAAACCCGGAAAGCGGGATTCAGACATACAACAGGAAAAAGAAGTCACACGGCAATTTTCTTAAAATCGGCTGTGCGTCATGCGGTTTTGTCGCCGTAGTTGCTCTTTGCATTCTGTCAAGCCGTTACTCATGGTTCGGAGTCAAAGCCGATGACGAGGGTATCAGCTACAACAACGGTTCAGAGCCATCATATTCCACTACTGCGCCTGTCGAGGAGCAAAATGTTCCCACCAAAGCCAACAAGCATAACGAGGCACAGGAAACCACCGTTGCAACATCGGCAGCCACAACCGCCAAGGCAACATCAGCAACAACAACTGCAAAGGCAACATCGGCAACAACAACTGCAAAAACCACTCAGACCACAGCGGCGACAACCAAATCTACAACACCTGCGACAACCGCCGCGCCAAAGCCCGCATGGACAGAGAAAAAGTGCAGCGGCACAATGTACATAAACATTTCAAGCTGTTCGGCAAGGAAAGAGGGTTTGCAGGGATCCGAGGTCGTTTCCTATAAATATTACGGAGATGCGGTAAAGGTTACCGCGCTTACAGACACCGGCTACTATAAGCTCGATGATGACACATACGTCCACGGCGACTATCTTTCTGAAACAAAGCCTGCTGAAACAACAACCGTTACAACAACCGCAAAACCGATAAGTACTCCCACACAGAGTAATAACACCGATACATCATCGAACATAACAGATCAGCCTGTCAACTGCACCGCAGAAGAGGCAGAAGTATTCAGACTGGTAAACGAATACAGAGCGCAATACGGCATTGCACCCGTCAAGTGGGATCAGAATGCTTACAAAGCCGCAAAGATCCGTTGTGATGAAATCACAACAAACTTCTCCCACAAACGAAACGGCGGTCAGCGTTTCTACACTGTTTATAACGAGATAATACATGATCGGCTTTACAACTACGGTGAGAATATAGCTTCGGGACAGAGCACAGCGCAGGACGTTCTGAACAGCTGGATGAACTCTGAGCTTCACAGGAAAAATATCCTTGACCCCGATTTTGATAATCTTGCGGTAGCATTCGGTATTTACAACGACAGTTATAAATACTACTGGGTGCAGGAATTCACCACATATTGATAACAAACAACAACGCACGGAACAACCGCTCCGTGCGTTATTTTTATGCCTATATTTTCTTTAAATCTTTTGCCTTTACCGCCGCAGTGACCTGTCCGCCCTGACCTATAACGATATAGTCCTCTCTGTCACCCGAGCCTGCCTGCATTACCTCGTACACATTAGTGTACACGAACAGTGCAAGCAAACCACCGTTATACGTCTTTGCGCCGTAATTCACCTTGACTTTATCGCCTACAGCGAATTTCTGCATTATCTCGTCGCTTTCCACCTTGTACAGATTCTCTGTATAAAGCCAGCCGGTAGGCACCGATCCGATGCCTATAAGCGTTTCCTTGCCGCTTGCCGACACCTGCTGAACGGTATAGACCGTATCATACACATAAGAATACGGCTCTACCCCGTTTGTAAACCTTGCACCACGCTTCACCCTCACGCGGTCACCTTTTTTGAACAGATTCTCAGGCTTATCGGGCTTTTCCGGCATATCACCGCAATTTTCCCTGTACCACTTAGACGTTATCGCAGGATAATCTACAAAGCAAATATCCCCGTCAACGTCCTTGCCTGCGATACTGTCAATGCCCCACTGCCACATTTTCTGCCCGTAGTCATATCTGCTCGGGTTGTCCGGGCTTTCGGTCCAGTGTGCAAGCCATATATCACGCTTTCCTACAATACGTTCCTTCTGATAGTAGCTTTCAAGCCACGCAGGATTTGCATACACTCCCGACGGAAGCCCTGCCTTATTCAGCCTGTCGCAGAACTCAAGCACCATATCGGTTCTTTCCTTGCTTGTGAGGTTGTCTATCTGACGCTGTTCCTCCATGTCGCAGAACACGGGATATGACGGCTTTTCATCGCCTATCACCTTGATGCACGCATTTATCTGCCTGTCAAGCTCCGCTGTGTCTGTCGCCGTAACATACCAGTAACAGCCGAAATCTATTCCGAGTTTTCTGCACTGCTCGATATTGCGTCTGAAATAAGTGTCCTCGTCCCTGCCGATCCCGGCACGAATTATTACAAACTTAATGCCCGCCGATATAGCCACCGTGAAGTCGAAATTTTCCTGCGCCCTGCTTATATCAATTCCCTTTGTTCTCACTGTCGTCCTCCCCGCTTTTGTTTTTGATCTGCTCCAATACATTCTTTATTTTCTGCGGCACCGGAAGCCCCAGTTCAGACGCATTCTCCACAATACTGATCCCTTCATTCGCAATATAAAAAAGTATCACAGCCGTCATTGCCACAGGTACACCGCCGAGTACATAAGTGTCCGTTATATGTCCCACCGAAACGAACACAAGTATCAGCAGCTTTTTCGCTATTCCCTTGAAGCCTACCTTACTTGAAAGCTTCCTGACCGATATCGCCGCAAGTATTCCACTGATATAATCCAGTACCATAAATGCGACAAGCGCCCAGAACAATCCGGTAACCTCTCCGTACATAAATCCCAGAACAGCTCCGATCGTTCCTGCCATGCTGTCAATAATTATCTGCATTCTGCTCATATTTTCCCTCCTTTGATTTGACGTTTATCTGCTTTTGCTCTGACCCTGGTTGATCCACCAGAAGCTCTGAGAATGCGGCGGTGTCGCTCCGCCGTTTGTCGCATTTTTCATTATCTGCTCATCTTCCGTCATGCCCATCTTCTTCCAACTTTCGGGCTTGAGCTCAGGATGCATTTTATACAGCAGTTCAAGATAAGTCCTGTCTTCAATATCTCCCGGTATCTTCATTTGTTCGATCCAGTCATAGAAGCCTTCCTTGTCACCGTACAACTGAAAGAGCGCTTCCGCAAACTCTTCATCGGTGTATATTTTTTCATTGTACTTTTTGATGAAGTCATACGCATCAGCGGGAGAAAATTTACTGTCATCCTCCTTATCTTTCTCTTCCTTTACAGCACTGCGGAGCGAGGAATTCAGTTTGATCCGATAATCACGTTCGCTGTCAATAACGTTCTGTGCATAATCCCTGTCACTTTCATAAACATTCCGATTATAATCACGATCGTTCTCATACTTATCCCTGTCGAACTGAGCCTGCCGGTTTCTTTGTGCCTGTGCATCCTTACTCTTATTATATTCAAATTCCCTGTTTGTGTTGTAATCGGACATACTGTCACGATATCTGCTATAATCCGTATTTTCAAGCCCTATCAAGGTATTCAGTCTTTTATATGCGCTTTCCTCATCATCACGGTAACGTTCATATGCCCTTTGTTCAAGCTCCGGTATCTTATCATTCAGCTTTGCCATATAACTGTCATATGCCTGCTGACCCGCTGTCACTGCGTAACTGTTTGCATATCCGCCTGTAAGCGCCGAAGCGTTTCCGACCGTATCTTCCATAGCCGTTTTGCCGGCTTTGGTATAACTATCCTTGTACTGAGCAAAAAGCTTATCATTGTTTACATCGTAACTGAACTTTTTACTGTCAAGAACGTTAGTCAGATTATTCTTCACTGCGTCCGAATAGCGACTTTTATATACAGGTGCAGACGTACTTTTATTTACATTCTTTTCTTTGCTCATATTTCCTCCGTACAGTATTCTTCCTTTTTTGCCTTCATCTCTGCCTCATACTCATCAATCGCTGTATCAAACCTCGCAATATCCTCCGCCGTTATCCTGTCACGGCTGTAATGATTGCCAAGCTGCATAGCCGCCCAAGCCCTATCGAAGCTGCCGCTCTTAACACCGTTCACCGCAACTTCAACAATCCATTTTCCGAAATCCAACATTATACCTCACCTCCCGATACTGCCACCGCTTCGAGCGCCGCCACCCTTGCTTCAAGACTTGCTATTCTGCGCTCATCGTCCTCCGGTGCGGGCGTCCAGTCAGTCGGCTTATTTCCTTTCTCGAACTTAACGTTTTTTATCCTGATGCCGCAAGCCTTTGCCCCAAGTGCAATTATGAACTGCGTGTAACTCACAGTCTTGTCTGACGCGTAAGTATAAGTCCTGCTGTACTTTGTCCATGCCGTTTCCGAAGCTCCCGAAACATCAACGTCAAAGTCCCTCACCGTGCCGTCTGTGTAGTTATATCTGGCTGTGACTTTTGTTCCTTCCCCGACATCGTACCCTTCCGCTTTCATTACCTCACAAGAGATCGTATATGTACAGCCGTTTTCGGGTACCAGATTCGGGTTTGCCACAACAACTCCGTTTGATACCGACGCCTGTGTAGTAAAATGTCGTGAAGCAGTTTCAGCTTTAGTAAGCGTTGTCACTTCGTCATCAAAGGTGTAAGTAACCTCTTCCGAATAAGCCCACCCAGTAGGATATTTTTTGTCAAAACGGCTATGGTACAACAGATTTCTGCCTCCGATTTCAATGTCAGTAATCGCCGCAGTAATATCTGCCGCTGTCGCCGCACCGACTTCTGTTGCCGTATGCGTATGCCTTGCCGTCGCAAAATCACTTGCGTGCTTGCCGTCCACTGTATCAGCGTTGCCGCCGTTTGCAGGCAGTTTTGTCGGCATATCTGTTATATCAGATACACTGTGACTGTGTTTTTTCTCTGCCGCCCCGACTTCCTCCGCTGTATATGCAGGCTTGCTTTCAGCCTTCGCCCAGTCGGATATTTCGTCTGATTTCAGATACGCCGACAGATTCACCGAGATAACCCCGTCAGCCGTTACCGATATATTATCGCCTATCCTAACGCCGCCGAGCGTGTCAGCAGTTGCTGTAGAAAGGACATAGCCGACACCGCCATCGGCCGTAAACTTTCCCGAAATATGCAGATTACCGCTATAATCAAGCACCAGAGCGTCGCTTCTCCACTCATTGCTATCGGTTCCCCAGCCGTTGCCAACAACAAGTGCCACATCTTCAGCCTTTTTGTTATACCTTCCGAGTGCAAAGACCTCCCTCCCTGCGACCGTGTGATTACCGGATGCGTGCGAATGCTCGCCTGTAGCCATCGTGTAATACCCCTCTGCGTGTGAGTTACTGCCGCTTGCGATACAGCCTGTGTTTTCAGCATGAGAACAATTTCCCGAAGCGGTCGTCTGCCACCCCTCGGCGTGTGTACGCATATTACTCGCAACCGTACTTTCCCCTTCCGCATGGCTGTACGGTGCGCTCGCTGTAGTCATATACCCTTCGGCATGAGAATAGTACGCTGATGCAACATTGTTTTCATAATCGTTGAAGATCTCGCAGTTTCTGTCATTGTTGGTGTATTCACCGACACCGTCAGACAATGTTTCATATATCAACTTTTTCTCTTCCTCACCGTCCGATTTTGAAGCAACATCATCGTTTATATCAGCAAGGCAGAATTTTATCCTGTCTGTAAGCAATGAGATGAAATTTTCAATATCGTTCAGCCGCTTTTCGCTGTCTGCCGATTTGTCAGCCGCAAAGCTTATATTGATATTATCCACCTATCTCACTTCCCTTTTCACTGTCAAGATATATTCCGTACAGTAATAAATAAGTTTCATTACTCACTTTGCCGCTGATTTTAATTTTTAAAGTCCTGCATCTCAGCGGTATCATCGGAGCAGTGATTATTTTTTCACTGTCAGTTTCCGTGCCGTCACTTACGAACGCCTTTTTCCATTCTCCCCTGTCACTGCTTACATAAATAGATATCTCCGTAGCTTTGCCCACATTGCCACCGTGCAACATATAAGCTCTCAGTTTTTTATATATGCCATATACTTTCCCTCTGCCGATGTTACCGCTCACCGCTTCAAAACTGTTTTCCGACTGCATTTTAAAATCATCCTCCGTACCGACAAGACGCACAAGGTTCATTTTTCCGTTACCGTCTTTTGTCACCGCATACAGTCTGCCGTTTATCTCATGAGCTGAGCATACGTTATCAAGCCTTCTTTCATACCACGCCGAATATCTCTTGTCGTAGAAGTATACCGTTCCGTCTGATGCCGCCATAACAATATATCTTCCGTCTGCCGTCATAACAGCGGTTTCGGAGATATCGCCTCCAAGCTTTGAATCTATCCTCTGAGCTGCAGAACCGTTGAAGCAGTACACTCCCTCGGGCGCTTTGTAATAAAGCAATCCGCCGGAAATACACAGCGACCCTCCGCTTTCTTTCTGAACACCTCTCAGCCTGATTGTGCTTACAGTAAAATTCGAGGCTTTTGTGCCATACACAATATGCACGCAGTTCTCCTTGAAAAACAAAACGCTGTCCGCATATACGCAAGCACCTGTAAAATCGCCGTCCGAGCCGATGGTTGCCGCCCATGCGTCGGTCGATATTCCGTCATAGTTTCCCCACTCAACGGCACTGCCGAGTTTTGAACAATAGATTTCGTGATTTCCCGACGAGCAACCCCACAGTCTGTTATTATGCTCTACAACAAAATCCATCGCAGGAAAAGGTTTGCTTATTACCGCATTTTTTATGCACACTACCCTGAAGCTCTCCATTCTTCTTCCTTCCGTATAAAAGTAATGTGTGTCATTATATAAAGACGTATCGAGATTGACCGACACGCAGCCGCTGCTCGTATAGCTTTCCTCCGATATGGATTTTATCTTTGCTGTCAGATATTTCTTTTTACCACCGTAGCTGTATGCTATTCTTACCTGGTCGCCATCATTATAATAAGAAAGCTCCGCACTGTCTTTTGCAACATCGATATACAGCCGTTTGAATATTGATACTGACGGTCGTGTCTGATTCTGATTGTATTCAAACAGCGAACCGTCAAGTTTATGCCTTGTCGGGAATGTAACGCTTATCGGATCATCTGCTGTGTTGATAAGCGCCTCATCAGGCAGAATAAGTATATATGCACCCATACCGACAAGTTGCTTTTCCCCCGTGCTTAGCTCAATACCGGTTTTCTTTCCGTCTATATAGATACCGTCTGCCTTTGTATAGACTATCTTACCGTTTTTGAACATATATCCCGTTATTCCGTCCGGCAGTTCTTTATACGAAAACGGTTTGCAGGTCCTCAGCGCAGGATAAGCGGTAAAGTCCATTCCGACAAGCTCCTGCCAATATCCGAACGGCGTTCCGTTAGAACGGTCGATTCCGCCGAATACCTCCGCACTTTCGGTAACACTTTTTATTTCAGACACTTTTGTCGTCATTTTCTTATCCTTTCATCTTTGTTTTAAATATACTGATATGCTTTGCGTTCCAGTACCTGCAAAACTCATCATACAGTGTTTCATAAAGCGCCTCATCATTTGCGTACCTCTCATATTCTGCATGATAGAAATCAATAAGCGAGCATAAAAACAGAATATATATTTCCGAAAAAGGTCTTTTTACAAAAAGCTCTGTGCTGTCGTCAGTCCCGATTTTTCCCATATCGGTAAAACCGATTCCGTCATGCTCATGCGTCTGATAAATATCCTCATATATGCGGCTCTCGATGTCCATAAGCCACCCCAGCTTTTCTGCTTTGCCTATCTCATTCGGACGCAGGCTGTCGACCGCCGCAAGCACTTCATTTACTGTCATCACTTACCCTCCTGGATTATCAGCGACTGTTTCCAGCCCTCATCACGATAGTACTCAGCCTTCTTTCTCTGCACCTCAGCCCTGTCAAGCTCGTTTTTGATAAACTGCGGTACCATAACCGTTTCACCTCTGCGTATAAGATAGTTATTACAGTTGACCGACACAAAGACATCGGCATTATACTTGTCGTTATCCTTGAAAAGTCTTACCGGTACAAGCTTCTTGAGTTCGTTACTTTTATTTTCGTTCATTTTCTTTCCCCTTTATTAATAATTCCCCAGACCCTCCCGTGCGCCTTCATTCAAGCCCCGCACAAGGCTTTAGCTTATCTTATCAGTTGGCGTTTGTTTTTTCGGAATATACCGGCGAACAGCTTTCTATTCTCACCATATACTCGTCCGAAAGTATCTCGGCAGTGCGTACTGCCTTCCAGCCCACGCTCGCCCTCTGATTCAGCGGATCATCGCCGTATCCGAGCTGCTTTACAATATGCTGAAGACCGCCGCCGGTGACATCGGTAACCGCATATGCGTGTGCGCCGATAACAAGCGTTGAAAATACAGCGACCGCCTTCTTTTCATAGTAAGTAGCCGCAGCTACCTCATCACCTGCCGTAATCGTAGCCTTTGAGTAGTTACTTCCCGACTTTGTATAATAATCCTTACCGCTTATAAAGTTTGCGTCTGCGGTCAGCTGATAGAACTGCGGACAGCTGTCGTCCGCAAATATCTTGGCTTCCGTGCTCTTTACAAATCTTACATTTCCGAGCGAACCTATCTCGCCCTTGAATATGCTCTCAGGGTCTGCATACTTATGCACATCGACCCATTCGGAGCTTCTCATCAGCTCATAAGCCGCATACGGGTGGATTATCGCAACATAGTTCTCGCCGTCAATCCCGTCTGCGTTCATACTTTCAAGCTGAGCCGCTGCGCGGAACACCGTGTCAACTGTCAGCACACAGTCCTTGTCAAGCGCTTCTCTTGACAGCACCTCGCTTCCGTCCTTGCCCGCTGCATATATAACATTCGTACCGGCATTGACGATCTCTCTTGTTATAGTGTCAAGCGTTCTGCCCGACTGACTGCCGAGAAGCTTTGTCGACTGTACAACATTGTTGTCAATAGCCGTAAGCTCTAGCATATCCGACAGCTTTATATAGTCGCCGTACTGATTTACAGTCGCAGTCTTTGCAGTAACCGACAGCATATTTCCCGCAGGCGTAACGCCCTCGACCAGCGGTGTCGTTGCCTTTGCAAGCGAGCTGTACTTTCTGAGTTCTATAGTCTTACCGCCGTTTTTAGGTATAGGATACTTATCCGCAAAGCGGTCGTGTACAAGCTTAGGCTCAGCCATATCAACAAGTGTGTTCTCATAAAAGGTCTTCATCTCGGCTGACAGACCTGGCATAGCCGTAGTCTGCACATCAAACAGGTTTAATCTTACATTTCTCATCTTCATATAAATTTCCTTTCCAGACGGTTCTCACGCCGCCATCTTTCATTTTCTTATCGTAAATACATTTCCCTGCGCAGTTCTGCAACCACGCAATTTTTCCGTCTTTTCCCACCTACCCGCCCGTTTAAATCTTCATATCTCACCGCCTTATTAAAATGAATAATGAAGAATGAAAAATTAAAAATTGTGGAGGCGCTTTCAGCGCGTATTTAAAACGCCCACGCAGCCTTGCACTATTTTCAAACTTCCTACATCACTATCACTATGTACTATCCTTTTTAATCCACCGCCATTCCCACCATCACCTCCACTCTGCTCTATTCCTCGCCCCGTACCACCCAAAATTTCAGATCTGCGCCGCAGGCGCTCCACAATTATTCATTATTCATTTTTCATTTTTCATTGATCAAAGCACCACCCTCTCCCCTCTCTCCGTCCTTCTTATAAGCTCCTTTCTCTCGCTTTTAGACAGCTTCTTACTGTTGTCAGGTGCATTGCTTACCGACAGCATACCCTCTCTTGCCCTCTTTCCGTCTGCTTTCACAGCCCCGCTTTTCATAAGCTCAGATGCGGCATATTCCATAGCCGCACAAATAATTTCATCCTTGTGTATGATAAGGTAAGCGTCAGCAAGCCCTATTCCTTTATAACACAGCGAGAAAAAATCCCTGTTTTTCATCTCCGCATCAAGGTCAAATTCAGGATACATCTCCTTTACCGCCTCGCCCTCTGCACGCCATTCATCAAGCCTGCACCGCATATCATTTTTCTGCTCCCACTCTGCCTGACGCTGTATTACGGCGCTCTCTATGCCGTCAAGATCGTTTTCATCAGCCCCGCACAGTCTTGCCGCAAGTCTTACTATATCCTCGGCTTTTCCGGCACGCTCCTGCTTCATTCTCAGTACCGCCTGCCTGAACTCTTCTCTTCCGTTATCATCGGAATTTTCCTTTGCGTCCACACTTTCCGCATTGTCATGTACAGCTTTTTCGTTTTCATATGCATTAACGGTGCTTTCAGTGCCGATATCCGAATTTTCTGACTGTTTTTCCGCCGCTTCGTTCACGAAATCCGTTACTTCACTTTCCACTGCTCTCACCCCTCATTTTTACAGCATTCCACATACTCGGGATAGTTTTCCGCAAGCATAAAAAATCCCTTGCTTATTCCGTCAACCGCTGTATTGAGCTGTTCGTCGTCCGTAACATAGCTTATTATCGCCTGACCGCTTCTCAGTGTAACATCTATGATATCCGTATCGCCTGTGTCCTCACTGTCATATACGTTCTGTGCTATAGTCTCAGCAAGCGTTGTAAGCGCTGCGCATACAAGCGAAGCCTGAGCTGAGCTGTCCCCCTCATTTCTGCAATGCCCCGTGATATAGATATCCCTGCCGAGCCTTGATGTATCGATCCTAACTCTTGTCATAACATTTTCTGCGTCATACCCGCACCCTCTCTTATAGTGCGTTCAACGCTCTCCTTTCCCTCAAAGTCCATCATTTCAAGACACCCAAGTGCCTGCACCGCCATATCCGGGTTGAAAAAACCCAGCTGGAACAACTGCTTTGCCAGCTCATTCTGCGCCGCCTTTGAAAAAGGCGATTTCTTAGCCGCAGTGCACACAATATCAAATACAGGCTTCTTTTCGCCCAGATCCACCCCAAACAGTTCTTCCCTGCGGCTTTTTATTTCCGAATTGTCAAATGCCGCATAACCGCCCGTTATCCTGAAGCTTCTCGGCGTATCGTAGAACTGCCGTATAAGCTCTATGATAAGGTAGCACACCTGCTGAAACGCAAAATACGTTCCCTTTATCATATCTCTTGACAGCTTGCTTCCGGCCTCCTGGAGCGCCGCTATCGCACTTGCCGCCGTAACGCCTCCCGAAGTCGACCCCTGCGAGAAATCCCTGTTGCCGCTCGTTTCCTTGAGTTCGTCTATCTTGAAGCTAAGTGCGCTCATAACCGCACTGTCAAGCGGCTCTGTCTTTATCTCCCTGATATCGTCATTTGTCAGACTGCCTGCAACGTGCACAAACATATTCCTGCGGTCGGCAAATTCAGCCTCGTTCACTGCACTGTTCTGCCTTATGAAATATCTCTTCCTGCTCATCTGGACCGTATGCTCAAGCACCACCTGCGACAGCTTATCTATGTACATCTGTGCGTCACGCATAACATCTATATAGCCGAATCCGCACGGTGTTCCCTCCTGTACGAAGAGCGGATCAATAACAAACGGATATCTCCCGTGGCTGTAAAATCCGTCCTTGCAGTTCTCGTCGTCTTCACTTGAATACAGCACCTTATCACCGCAGAACCTGCAATAGTTCAGAATTTTCTTTCCACCGACAATTTTCTTGTAATACCAGTCGACAACTTCAGCCTTGCCGCTGTTGTCGATCCTGTCGTCTGTTCTGTACTTCTCCGTACTCGCAGTTTCATCGGATATACCGTCTTTGAGCTGAGGATACATTTCACATAGTTGTTCCTTTTCAATAAGCGAAACATAGAACAGATTTGCGCTCTCTTCAAGGTCCTTTATTCCCGGTTGCCAGAACAGGTTGAGAATATCAATGTTTCTGATGGCTATATCTCCCCTGCCGTCCTCAAGTACAGGATCCCATACTACCGCCTGGCACGCCGTACCGTTCTTCAGCTTGTACCACCATCCGTCACTGTACAGCTTCTCATAACCGCACCGTTCAAGCACCGCCGGCAGAAGAAGCGACAGCTGCCTTGCACATTCCTCATCTCCCTGTTCTCTCGGAAGCACCGATGGTTCCGGAATATTATCCATAGCGTCTGCGTGCTTGTTTGCTATCGAGTTGAACAACCACGCTGATGCAGGCTGAGGACGCGTTTCGTCAGGCTCATACCCTATCTCACCCCAGTGTCGCATTTTCCACCACTGCTCATTTGATACTATTCTCTTGTCAAGTACCGCCTTGCCCTCCTTGTACTTTCTGAGCACCGCCGCTGCGGCAAGCACCTGTGCCCTGCCTATCTTCTCTTTCATATTTTTCCTTTCTGCTTACAGCATATAAAATGTTTCTCTGCGTTCACGTTTTCTCTGGTCGAGCGGATCATCACCGGCAGGAACTTCCGCACGGCTTTGCGGAGCGGCTATCGGGTGTTCCATCAGCACATAACGGCATTCGTCATATATATGATCCTCAGTTGCGGTATCAATGTCCTCGACGTTCTTCTCGTCATACATAAGCGCCGGTATCGTCCGTATAAATTCCCTGCAAGTGCAAAAGCAATAGAACATCGGCTTCCCGTCACTTCTGAAAGCGAATCTGTTATGATACTGCATCTTCCCCGCTATCCTCGCATTGTCACCCGGCGACCATATCACAAAGTTAGGAGCTCTCGCCATAAGATCGGCTACACTTTCACCCCTGCTCTTGTCAAATATGGACGGATCGGCAACTCCATACACATTTCTCCCCTTTATATTCGGATCGTCACGTTCAATCTTTCTGATATTCTCCGCTATTACCGACGGCTCAAGCCTTATTCCCTCGTTCGGCTTTTCCGTACAGCCGTAATACTCGCGTATCCTGTATATGCACCCCTCTGTATCCACTGCGTACCACCCTACCGAAAACGGCTTTGTGTACCCGAAATCAAAACCACGCACGATTGCCCAGTGTTTCGGTATCTCAAACGGTTTTATAACGTGCGTCCACAGCCTGTCCTCGTAGTGAACGGGATCATCCCGCCACTCCGAGAACACCTGTCCCGAAAAACTGTCCCAATCGCCGTACAGCAAAGCTTTTTTCTCCGCAGTCGGAAGCATCGACAAGCTTGCAAGATACGCCGGGTCGTTTCTGAGCAGCTTCTCGTTGTCGAACACACTCGCCGGTACAAACACCCTTGAACGCTTGATTTTCACCTCTGTGCCATCAGGCTTGTATACTGTGTGTTGTTCGCTTATCGGCTTCAGCGGCTCCCCCGCCGTGATAAATCTCTGCTTCACCCAAGAGTGTCCCGGTCCGCCCGGGTTGGCAGTTGCCCTTATGTACACTCGTGTGCCCTCTCCTCCGGGCCTGTTTCTCGAAAACATATAGCTGTACTCTTCCCACGAAAACTGCGTCAGTTCGTCAAACCCCACAAAATCAAAATGCTTGCCCTGGTAATTCAGCTTATCCTTACTGCGTTGCATCGCCCCGAAATAGATTTTCGCTCCTGACGGAAAGCTCCAGCAGTGCTTGGTCTTGTTGTACTCAGCCTTCGGATAAGCCGCACGGTATATAGCCGCCGACCTGTCCTCAAGCTCTGTCAGTTGCGGGTACGTCTTTCTGAAGATTATCCCCCTGTAACACGGAATGTTCACCTGCCGCAACGCCTCGACCAGTAATGCGTCCGATTTCCCTCCGCCCGCCGCCCCACCGTACAACGCTTCATATTCCCCTCTTTCCATAAATTGAGCCTGCTTCTTCTGCGGCGACCATACCACCCGCCGCGCCGACTGTCGTGCACTCTTCTCTTTCTTTTTATCTGATTCCATTGCTCTGCTCCTCCCGAAATTATTTTTTAATGAAGAATGAATGATGAATGATGAAAAATTGCGGAGGCGCTTTCAGCGCGTATTTAAAAACGCCATCCGCAGCCTTTCGCTATTTCTCAAACTTCCTACATCTCCACCTGCACTATCCCTTGCCAAGCACATTTATTTAGCTCCCTTGTATAAAGAAAGCTGGCTTGCGGCAAGGCTCGCTTGCTTCCGATATGATCATATTCACTGACACTAACACCGTTCAAATTGCTCATACTCTTTCTGCCGTCAAGACTGAGGGGTTGCTACCGCCAACCACTCCATTTCCATCATCACCGCCAACCGCTCTCTGCCCTTAAAATTCAAATTCGCGCCGCAGGAGCCACCATAATTCTTCATTATTCATTATTCATTATTCATCATCTCTTATCTCCTCCATCTCCGGCAACACCACGATTCCCCTCTCGCTTTCCTCCTCGCCGTCCTGCGGAACATTTCCGTCCCACTCATATCCGCATCTGTTTTTAAGCCAGAATATCTGAGCTGTTGTGCTCGGCATAACCTGCTTTTCGACTGTTTTAACTACGCCAAGCTTGCCGTCCTTTCCTATTTGCCGTGTGATCTCAGTCTGCGTATACCCGATCGCACGTTTGAGAAGTGCTTCCTCTACCTGCCTTACCTTCTCTTCATCTGTGACTTCTTCAGGCTCATAAAGCCGTCTTATCTCACTGTACTGCTGTTTCCATTTTCTGAGCGTTCCCCTGTTGATTCCAAGCTTTTCGGCAGTCTTTCTTTCACTGTATCCGCATTCAATGCACAACTTTATGTTTTCGATTGTATCCTGTGTAACATCAAGTCTGACCGCCGTATTCATCATCCCCTTCCCACTCTCCGCAGTACTCAACATCATATCCGCATATCGGGCAGAAGCTTTCATTTTCATACGCCGCCTGCCCCTGATATTCACCTCTGTACTGCGGCACTGTTGTAAGCTCTTTGTTGTCAAATTCTCTTCCGCATCTCAGACACTTATACATATTTACACTCCTTCCTGTTCAGACTGATTCGGATTGTCCGTTTTATAGTACCGTAAACCCGTTATAATAATCTGTATATCCCCCAACAAAAGATTTGCATTTGTTTTTAGTCAACCTTTCGTTGTCATTATGATAGCACATCTCTTGCCGCTTGTCAACCTTTTGTTGTACTAATTTTATATTTTCGTCGATTGCCACAAATTCAAGCAACAATTTGTTGTTATTATTGACAAATCAACATAACGTTGCTATAATTACTAAAGACAACTGAATGTCAATATGAAAGGAAGAGCGGATATGAGCACTTTTTCCGATAAAATAAGAGAACTGCGTAAACAAAAAGGTGTTTCCCAGGCAGTGGTAGCTGAGTACCTTGGCATAACAAAACAGGCATACAGCCTGTACGAAACAGGCAAGCGTGAGCCGGACTTTGACTCGCTTTTAAAACTGGCAGACTATTTCGGTACCGACACCGACTCATTGCTGTCAGACGACAGTGCCATAAAAGTATCAGACAGCCGCCTGAAGTTTGCACTTTTCGGCGATGCCGAAATCGATGATGAAGTTCTGGATGATGTAAAGCGTCTGGCAAAGCTTCACCTGGAGCTTCGCCGCAGCAAAGAAAAAGACGCAGATAAATAAAGACAGACATAAAACGTACAGCCGGGAGGAGGAACGTATAATTGGAACATATGCTGAAAATAGCGCAGGATAACGACATACCGATAGTTGATATGCCTATGTACGGAAAAGAAGGCGCAATGAGCCAGTGTATAGACGGCATGTGCATCATTGCAATTGACCACCGAAAAGTCTCGGGACTCGCCGACCTCAAAGAGAAAACCTCCCATGAGCTCGGACATTGTATGACCGGCGCATTTTACGATGAAACCTGTCCGGTTATACCTCGCGGCAGATGTGAACACCGTGCAACCGTCTGGGCAATATGCAATACGTTTTCCCGTCAGAAGATAATAAAGACTATCCGTAGTGGGCTTACAGAACTGTGGCAGCTTGCCGAACATTTCGATGTTACCGAACACTTTATGAAAGAGGCGCTTATCTATTACGGACTTTACAGCGGAGAATAAAAAAACTCCCTTATACGAATTTTCGTATAAGGGAGCTTTATATCCGGTTATATATGACTTCGTGATATAAAAATCACAGCCCGCTTAAAGCGGGCTGCAACATAACTTTTACTTTTCAAATATAAGCTTGAATCTGCCGATAACAGGAAGGTCCTTTGCTTTTCCTTTTATTGCATTTACAAGTCCCACAACAAGTATCAGAACAGGTATTGCCATAAATACTATATGTACAAACCATGCCAGGAGAGTACCGACAATATTCGCAGCTACATCGTTCCATGTTCCTGAAAATATTGCAGAATAAACACCCCAGAACAGCTTTGATGATATGAATCCCTCAACAACGTCAACAACCATGACGCCGAGCAGTGCGGGGAAAATCATCGAAAGATGATACCGTAAAAATTTTGACTTCTTTGCAATTATGCAAGGAGCAACAAGCATACCTGCACATACTAAAATAGCAAGAAATCCGCCGAACAGCCAGCCAACAAGTATGTAAGCAAACAGTGCGCAATAAGCAAGTATACCCATCGCTTTGCCTGCATTTATATCGGCAGCGTCAAATGAAGATGTTACATCTTTTGTGTCAAGTATTTTCTGAAAGAATCCGGGACCCTGATTCACGGGGACAGGTGCTACGGAGCCGTCAAGGTTTCCTCCGCACTTTGCACAGAACTTTGTGCCTTCCTGATACTCAGTTCCGCATTTAGGACAAAATGGCATATTTATTTCCTCCTGATTAGTCTATACCTCTGTATTATATCTGTCTGATACAGATACAAGTTTATTATACACCCCACCGACAGTAAAGTCAATACCGGAATTGTAAAGGAGAATTATGAAAAACGAAAACCCTTTCAGATATTCAGATGACAACAAGCGTTATCACACTTTAAACTACTATAATAAAACCGGATTCGCAGGTAAAGTGTTCAAGGCGGTCATTGACGCAGGCTTCACCTGTCCGAATAAAGACGGCACAAAAGGCACGGGCGGATGTATCTACTGTATGGGCGGAAGCGGCTACTTCACCGAAAAATCGGACGGCGAAATCTACGACAGCGTAAAGCGTCAGCTTGCCGCCGAAAAGGAGCGTATATATAAGAAACACCCGGACAGCCTCATTACAGCCTACTTTCAGGCAAACACCAACACATACGCACCTGTCGCAACGCTTAAAGAGGCATACACGGCGGCGCTTGATTTCGGAGTACACGGAATTTCAATCGGCACAAGGGCTGACTGCCTTCCCGATGATGTTATTGCCCTGCTTTCGCAAATAAATAACCGTACCCATCTCACTGTGGAGCTTGGCTTGCAGACCGTCCACGATAAAACGGCACAAATCATCAACAGATGCTACAGCTATGACGAATTTCTGGAGGGCTACCGTAAACTGCAAGAATCCGGCATACGCACCTGCCTTCATCTGATCGACGGATTGCCGGGCGAAACAAAAGCCGATATGCTCGAAACCGCAAAGGAGGTCGCCCGTCTGCACCCTGCCGCCGTGAAGATACACCTTCTCCATGTAAACCGCAACACCGCCCTTGAACAGATTTACCTTTCCGGCAATTACTCTCAGCTTACCCGTGACGAGTACATAGATATAGTAATCTCACAGCTTGAATATCTACCCGCAGATATAGTAATAGAGCGCATTACAGGCGATGCGGATAAAAAATATCTTGTTGCGCCGATGTGGAGTGCCGACAAGATAGCGGTACTTGGCGGCATTGATAAGCAGATGAAGCTGAGGGATACTTATCAAGGGATAAAGTGCGACAGCGAACAGCCTTGATTCGTTACGGCTTTATATTGCATTTTCCTTTGCATTGTGCTAAAATACGCTTGTAGAACTTAAATCCGGCTTATCATAAAGGAGAAACAATATGGATATGAAACAGCGTATGCACGCAAATCTTCCCTATAAGGCATGGCTTGACGGGCTGAGCGAAGAGCGTGCCGAGTGTAAGCGTAAGATATACGAATTCAACAACTGCCACCCCGATGACCGAGAAAAAACGGATAAAATCCTCCGCTCGCTTCTCGGTAAGACGGGTGACACTATTCATATAGAACAGCCGTTTCACTGCGATTATGGCAGTAATATCGAGGTCGGCGATAACTTCTTTGCAAACTATAATCTGGTAATACTTGATGTCGGCAAGGTTAAAATCGGCAATAATGTTATGCTTGCCCCAAATGTAGCCATCTACACAGCAGGTCATCCCGTACATTATATTCCCCGTAACACAGGCTATGAATACGGCATAGATATAACGATAGGCGATAACGTATGGATAGGCGGAAACGTTGTGATCACACCGGGAGTAAAGGTCGGAAACGGCGTTGTTATCGGTGCCGGGAGCGTTGTGACAAAGGATATTCCCGACAACTGCATAGCCGCAGGAAATCCCGCAAGGGTTATCCGCGAAATAACGGACGAGGACAAGCATTATTACTTCAAAAAGCGTCGCTTTGACGTTGACGATTACCTGATACCCGACACAACAGACTGGAGCAAAATATGAACACACCGACTTTTGATATAAACAAGGTAGATACCCCGTGCTATGTCACAGAAGAATGCTATCTCAGGCGCAACTGCGAGATACTGAAAAGCGTACAGGATATGACAGGCTGTAAGATACTTCTGGCGCAGAAAGCGTTTTCGATGTACAGCACCTACCCTCTGATAAGCGGCTATCTCAGCGGCACTACTGCAAGCGGACTTTACGAGGCTCGGCTCGGATATGAATATTTCGGCAATGAAACGCACGTTTTCTCTCCTGCCTATACAGACAGTGAGATAAACGAGCTTGTAAAGTACGCAGGACATTTTGTGTTCAATTCAATAAGGCAGTTTGCCCTGCACCGTGACGCAGTAAAGGACAAGCACTGCCTTATCCGTGTAAATCCAAGATTTTCCACGCAGGAGGGACACGAGATATACGACCCGTGCGCCCCGGGATCAAGACTCGGACAGACGCTTGCTTCGTTTGAAGAGGACATAAAGCGTTACGGCGAGGAGATCCTTGACGAAATAGACGGACTTCATTTTCACACCCTCTGCGAGCAGAACAGCGACGACTTAAAGCGTACCGCAAAGGAGGTCGAGGTGCAGTTCGGCAAGTATCTTGATAAGATGAGCGTTATAAATTTCGGCGGCGGACACCATATAACAAGGGACGACTACGATATTGACACGCTTGTTGAGGTGATAAACCATTTCAAGAATGAATACGGACTTGAGGTGTATCTTGAGCCGGGCGAGGCTGTCGCTCTGAATGCAGGATTTCTTGTGACAACGGTACTTGACGTGATAGACGGAAAAATAAACGGCGAGGACGATATAGCGATACTTGACGCTTCAGCTGCCTGTCATATGCCCGATGTGCTTGAAATGCCGTACCGTCCAGTTATCATTCAGCCAAACGGCAACATTGCAGGCGAAAAGGGCGAAAGGGCTGTCACTGTGCGGCTTGGCGGTAACACCTGCCTTGCAGGCGATGTTATCGGCGATTATTCTTTCGACAAACCGCTGAAACCGGGCGACCGCCTTGTGCTGTGCGATATGTCGATATACTCAATGGTAAAGAACAACACGTTCAACGGTATGGCTCTGCCGTCAATATATTATAATACCTCGCTCGGTATGCGGAAAATCAGAGAGTTTTCGTACAACGATTTCAGGTGCAGGCTCTGATTTCATATTCAGTACAACATAAAAAGCCAAAAACAATAAACCGCAGTAACAGAACCCTTCTGATACTGCGGTTATTCTATATCCGTGTTTAAAAATACTTACTTACTCTTCCGGCAGAGATACTCCTCGCAGGCTTTAAGTATGCCCTTATCCTGCTCCCAGTTCAGCTTGTTCATAGCCTCCCCGTAGCTTAACAGCCAGTCGCCTATTACCTCTTCCTGTTGAATCTTCACGGCGGCATTCCTGTCAAACCTTCCTGCAAAGAATACGCTTGTCTTTTCAGTATTGTCAAGCGTATGGAATGTGTACTCCGCACGGAAATTTTCATCTAATTCCGCTTTAAGTCCGCACTCCTCGAAAACCTCACGCAGAGCGGTCTCACGCTCATTCTCGCCGTACTCGATGTGACCCTTCGGAAAGCCGATATGACCGCTGTTGTTCTTGATAAGAAAATATCTGCGGTCATCGCCGTCCCCTGTGTACATTACCGCACCGCAAGTCTTTTCGTATAAGGCGAATATCTCAGAGGTGTGGAACTGCTCCTGAAAATGAACGGCATTTACTATATTGCACTCACAGCAAAGCTCCGTGCCGACAAGCTCAGATGGTACTCCTACCCACTTGTCCTCGTTATCGTCTGTACGCATAACAGTTGCGATGATAACGCACTCTGCCTTGTCAACCGGCTTATCAACACCGAGAATATATACGTCCTGTTCCTCGCCGTCACCGCCGAGAAGCCCCTCGACATAGCCGTAGTTTATCGGATATACTATCTCCGGGTGCTTTGGGTGATGCGTGCCTATCGGTCGGTCAACCGTCACAGTGACAGTCTTTCCGATATATGATTTGTCACCTCTCGGTATCTTTGTCATAGCTTTTCCTTTCAGCGTTACTGCTTTCTTGCAAGTTCGTATTCATCATCGTTTCTGAAATACGGACAGTTGTAGTTGTCGCCCGTTATAAAACGGCGCATTTCGTCCTCGTCAAGATTTACAAGGCAGGTGTAGCAGTCGTACTCATCGTCATAAACATAGTTTACGCAGCAATCACAGTTGGTCATGCCTTCTTCTTCCACTTCATCGAAATATCAAAAGCTGTCACACTGTGAGTAAGTGCACCGAGGCTGATTATATCAACGCCCGTCAGCGCAACGTCACGGATATTGTCGAGCGTTACGTTTCCGCTGGCTTCCAGCTTTGCTCTGCCTGCGGTTATCTCTACCGCTTTCTTCATATCCTCACAGCTCATATTATCAAGCATAATAACGTCTGCCTTTACCGCAAGCGCCTCATTCAGCTCGTCAAAGTTACGCACCTCGACCTCAATCTGAAGCATATGTCCCGCTTTTTTACGCAGAGCGGTAACAGCCTGTGTTATACCGCCGTATGCGTCAATGTGGTTATCCTTAAGCATTGCCGCGTCCGTAAGATTGTAGCGGTGGTTTCTTCCGCCGCCTGCCACTACGGAGTATTTCTGTAAAGGACGTAAGCCGGGGAGCGTTTTTCTCGTATCTGCGATAGAAGCATCAGTACCCTCGACTGCCTTTACGCACTTGTTTGTGTAGCTTGCAATACCGCTCATGTGCTGTAAAAGATTGAGCGCTGTACGCTCCGCTTTCAGCATAGCGCAGGTGTGACCCTTGAACTCAGCGATAACATCGCCCTTCTTTATAGCGTCGCCGTCCTTGAAATGAATATTCATCTCGATAGTGTCGTCAAGTAATGTGAACACACGCATCGCAACATCAATTCCCGCAAGCACGCCGTCAGCCTTTGATACAAAATATGCCTCGGATATATCGTCCTCGTCAATAAGCAGGTCGGTGGTGCTGTCTATGTAGTTTATATCCTCTGTTATCGCTCTTTTTATCAGATCGTCAACGTAAAACTGTAATAATTTCATTATATAATTCCCTTTTCCTTTCCCTCTGCAACTACCTCGCTGAGGATTATGTAAGCAACTGTCGTCAGTGATTTTGCTTCGATATAGTCGGGAGTTACCTCGAAACCGCCGTTATCGAGCAGATTTTTCAGTTCTGTTACACGCTTTATATCCTTTGCCGCCTCAACGTAGTCGGGTACAACGAAATAAGAACGTTGCATTATGTGTCTTATCTCGGTGCGTATTCCCTTAGGGAGCGGCTTGCCGTCGGGCGAGGGATAATCAGCCTCAAGCGTTCCAAGCTCTCTGTGGGTATTGTTCTTGTTTATGTCCTCTGCGATAAGACGGCTGAATACCAGCGCTTCAAGCAGAGAATTGCTTGCAAGGCGGTTGATGCCGTGGACGCCGGTATGCGCACATTCTCCTGCGGCATATAAGCCCTTTACATTCGTAGCACCGTATCCGTTTACGCCGATACCGCCCATAAGATAGTGCTGACAGGGGTATATCGGGATAGGCTCTTTGGTCATATCGTAGCCCTTTTCAAGAACCTTGTTATATATCATAGGGAAGCGGTTTTTGATAAATTCGGGATCCTTGTACGAAATATCAAGATAGAATTTGTCACTGCCCGTTTCCTTCTGCTCTTTCATCATATCCTTTGAAACTACGTCACGGGGAGCAAGCTCCTTACGTTCAGGCTCATACTTGTGCATAAAACGTTCCTTGTTGCAGTTGAGCAGATATGCGCCCTCGCCTCGTACCGCCTCGGATACAAGGAAGCACTCACGGTTTTCGTGGTCGGCAAAGGCTGTGGGGTGGAACTGCACATAGCTTAAATGCTGAATATCAGCCCCCATATTATAAGCAAACTGTATGCCATCGCCCGTTGCTATCGCAGAGTTTGTGGTATAATCGTAAACTCTGCCTATACCGCCTGTTGCAAGTATGGTGTTCTTTGTGGTATAATAACTGTGCTTTCCTTCGTGAAGCACATCAAACAGGAAATCGTCGCCTCGCTTGGTAAGACCGAGCAGGTGAGTGTTTTCAAGAATTGTGACATTGGACAGCTTCTTTACCCCCTCGATAAGCGAAGTAACTATCTCAAAGCCGGTGCTGTCCTTGTGGTGAGCGATTCTGTGACGGCAGTGACCGCCCTCAAGGGTAAGGTCGATTGAGCCGTCCTGCTTTCTGTCAAAGTCAACTCCGTAATTGAGCAGATTCTTAACGTCCTTCGGACCCTGCTCGACGAGTATGCGTACATTGTCAATATTGTTCTTGTAGCCGCCGGCTATAAGAGTATCCTTGATGTGCAGCTCGTAGTTGTCGTTTGACGTGTCCATTACAGCGGCGACGCCGCCCTGTGCGAGAGCCGAGTTGCACAGCGTCAGCTCACGCTTTGAGAGCATAAGTATCTTCATACTGCTGTCAAGGTTGAGTGCGGCATAAAGACCTGAAACGCCTGTGCCGACAATTATTACGTCGTATTCTTTGAACTTCATAAAGATTACCACCTTTTGCGGATTACCGCATAAATTTACTTTATTATTGATTATTTATAAACCGGAAAGGAACATTATGAACGAATCAACCGTAAACAATCCGATCTTAAAGGAAAACGAATCGACCCGTGCCATACTCGCAGGAGTAGATACCGGCGAATATGATGCGGAAATATCTATGGACGAGCTTGAAGAACTGGCTGAAACCGCAGGTGCGATGACAGTGTGCCGTATTATTCAGAAACGTCCTGCTATCGAAAGTGCGACAATTCTGGGCGAGGGCAAGATTGAAGAACTCAGTGCCGCCGCAAAGGATCTTGACGCACAGCTTATTATATTTGATATGGAGCTAAGCTCAAGCCAGATACGCAATATTGAGGATATAACCTCGGTGCGTGTTATCGACCGCACAATGCTTATCCTTGACATATTCGCCGGCAGAGCAGTGACAAACGAGGGAAAGCTTCAGGTTGAGCTGGCTCAGCTTAAATACCGTCTGCCGCGCCTTATGGGAATAGGTACGTCATTGTCACGTCTTGGCGGCGGTATAGGAACGAGAGGTCCGGGTGAAACACAGCTTGAAACCGATCGCCGTCACATAAGACGCAGAATAGAAAAACTCAGCGATGAGCTTAAAGAGCTTGAAAAACGCCGTGATCTGTCACGCCGCCGCCGCAAAAAAGACAGCGTATGCGTCGGTGCTATCGTAGGATATACGAATGCCGGAAAATCGACATTGCTCAATTCCCTTACAGGTGCAGGCGTTCTTGCAGAGGATAAGCTGTTCGCAACGCTGGATCTTACATCAAGGGCAATAGAGCTGCCCGACGGAAGAAGCCTTACACTTGTAGATACGGTAGGACTTATAAGACGGCTTCCTCACCACCTTGTAGAAGCGTTCAAGTCAACGCTTGAAGAAGCGGCAAGTGCGGATATTATCCTGCACGTCTGTGACGTATCCGACCCCGAAGCCAAGGAGAAAGCCGAAACAACGCTTTCTCTGCTGTCGGAGCTTGGATGCGGCGAAATACCGGTAATAACCGTTCTCAATAAATGCGACAAGCTCGATTATGAACTGCCGCCGGCAGAAAATACCGTAATGATTTCCGCAAAGAACGGCACGGGATTTGACGAACTGCTGAAAGCCATATCGGATAACCTTACCGACAAGGTAAGCCGTATGGAAATGCTGATACCGTATGACAAGTCGGGACTTGCGGCGGCTCTCCACTCACACGGAAAGGTGCTGAGCGAGGAGTATCTCGAAAACGGCATCGCCGTAACCGCTCTTGTGGACAAGTTGCATAAGTATGAGTATGAGGAGTTTGTCATCTGACGATATACATTACAGCCCGAAAGGGCTGTTTTGTTTTACCCGTCACAATCAGAGCTGTACCTCAGTACCTCCGACGGGACGTATCGAAAGAACGTGACAGCTTCCTGCGCCGAATACCTTTTCTATATCAACTATAAATTCCTTTAAAATATCCTGCGGAACGAATGCCTGTATAGTACCCGCAAAGCCTCCGCCGTGAACTCTGCACGCACCCTTTCTTGTAAGAGCGTGTTCCGCAACGTTCAGTGCTATGCCTACCGCCTGATGCGTATAGTCCGAAACGGCAAAAATATTCTGTAAGTACTTGTAGCTTGAGTTTCCGCTTTCGTTTATCGAGCTTAGGAAATCATCAAAATGCTGATGCCTCAGCGAATGTACCAGCTTGTCCACACGCTCGTTTTCCTCGAAGAAATGGAGCGCACGCAAAACGGCACGGTCGCCGTACTTCTGCCTTAAGATGCCCATATTGAGTATTACATCCGCACGGGAGATTTCACGCAGATATTCTGCGGAGAAGTAACCTGCTATAGCCTTCATCTCACGGGGAATAGCCGCATACTCGTCTGTAAGGTCGGCATGATCTGCCTTTGTATCGATTATGCACAGTGCGTGTCCGTATGACGAGAAATCAACAGGGATATTTTCAATGATAGGCGCCTGTGTATTCTTGAAGTCTATGGCAACGAAACCGCCTACCGAGCTTGCCATCTGATCCATAAGTCCGCTGGGCTTGCCGAAATATTCGTTCTCGGCGTACTGTGCTATCTGAGCGATCTTCACCGCACTGATACCGCCTGCGTTATATATGCCCGAGAGGATATTTCCGATAAGCACCTCAAAAGCGGCAGAGCTTGAAAGGCCGGATCCTTTCATAACGTTCGATGTTGTATAAGCCTTGAAACCGCCTATGTTAAAGCCGTTGTTCTTAAATCCTGCGGCAACGCCTCTTATAAGGGAAGCCGATGAATTCTTTTCATCTTCATGAACGGAAAGATCCGATATGTCAACCGTGTCCTGCGGAAAGCCCTCGCTCTTCACTGTTATGATATTGTCGTCTGTAGGCTCTACAACTGCGATAACGTCAAGGTTTACGCTTGCCGCAAGCACCTTGCCGTGGTTATGGTCGGTATGGTTGCCGCCAACCTCGGTACGTCCGGGAGCCGAAAAATAACGGAGTGAATCGCTCTCCCCGAAAATACTCCTGAACTCCTGCGCCGACTTCTCATATCTTTCCTTCTGAGCCTTTACTGCACCCTCTGAGTATATCTCCTCAAGTGTGTGAATTGTCTTCTTTGCCATGATCGTTTCCTTTCATTTTGCTTTATCTGCTTATCTTTTCTCCCGTGGGAAATTGAATCCGTTTATTCCTTTTCGGTATAGAACATTCTGTACTTGGTCGAGTTATGATAACTTACGCTCAGTACCAGTCCTATCGCCACGAAAAGACATATACCCGATGTACCGCCTGCGCTGAAGAACGGAAGCGGTATTCCGATAACCGGCGCAACGCCGAGCACCATTCCGATATTTACTGTTGTATGGAACACAATAAGAGCAAATACGCCTATGCAGATAAGCCTGCCGAGCGTATCCTTTGCACCGCTTGCATTGGAGAGAATTTTCAGTGACAGCGCCGCAAGCATTCCTACAATAAGCAGACAGCCGAGCAGTCCCATTGTCATTCCTATATATGAAAAAATAAAGTCGTTGTGTATTTCGGGAACATAGGTATATTCGCCGCCCGAAAGTCCCTGTCCCGTAAGTCCTCCGGAGCCTAAAGCTATCTTTCCGACGCGTTGTTGCATATAGATTCCAAGTGCCTCGTCCTCCTGCATCTGTGTGTCCCACAGTACCTGAAAACGCTTCTGCTGGTGCGGTTGCATCAGATAATTCCACAGCACATAAACAGCCGGCGGAACAGCTACCGCTATCATAACAAGGTATTTCCACGAAAGCCCTGCCGCAAACATCATGCAAAGGAAGATGAACAGGAATACTATAGCCGAGCCGTCGTCGCCCGTCTGCCTTATAAGCAGTGTGGGTATCGCTCCGTGAATGCACAGAAGTATAAAGTGCATCGGCTCGTTCATTCTGTCCTCGACCTTTGACAGATGAAAGGCAAGCGACAGTATAAATGCAAGCTTCAGTATCTCAGACGGCTGAATGGTCGCAATTCCGAGATCGAGCCAACCTATATCGTCTGCGCCCTCTCGCTTCAGTCCGAGCGGAGTGAACAAAAGCAAGGTAAGTCCGAGTCCTATAGGCACATAGATAAACCACAGCTTGGCTATGAACTTATAGTTTATCACCGCCAGTACAAGTGCAATAACAAGTCCTCCGATAAAGGCTATAAGCTGTGTCTTGTACTGTGTTGCGGTTACAGCCGAGCTTATATCGTTTTCATAAAGCGTGTATTGGATAAACACCGCAAATCCTGCAATGCCTATGCACATGAACAGCAGCAGTTTATCAAGTTTTCCGAAATAGGTTTTAATTTTGCTGAGAATCAGTTTCATAAAGCTGTGTTCCTTTTAATATAAAAGCGGTTTTACCGCAGTCGATTTTACAATTACAGATAAATATATTATACTCGAAAAAAGCGTTGTTTTCAAGCAAAATGCAAATAAAAGCGGTCTTTACATTAATTTTGCAAATTAAATACAAAAAGCCGAAGAATTATCTATAATTCTTCGACTTTTTCAACAATTTGAAATTAGTCCAATCACCTGCATTGTTCTTGAAATACGGGCTGCAACTTTGATATCTGTTACTTTACCGACAACCTTTCAAGAAACGTCTGTTTTGCCTCAGCCAGCGACAAGGGACGTGAGCAGTAGTAACCCTGCACCTTGTCAATTCCGAATTTTTCCACCGTGTCAAGCTGCTCCTTATCCTCAATTCCCTTTACACACACAGTAAGGTCACGGCATTTAGCCAGGTGAATAACCGAGTTTGTAAGCTCGCTGTCAAATTCGTCCTCGTGGTTCATAAACAGCTTAGCAGGTATATTTACGAGGCTGACATATGAGTTTTTCAGCACTTTCAGTGAAATATTCTCCGTACCATACTTGTCAATTGCAATATTTACGCCGAGTGAACGTAAGTCGTGCAATATATGGGTGCTGTCGCTGTAGAAAATATTCGCCTTTACCGGAATTTCAAGTATCAGCGACTGCGGTTCAAGCCCGCTCATCTCAAGCGCACGGCGCACCTGTGCGATTATTTCGGCTGACTGCGGCTCGCCTGCTGTAAGATTTACGCTTATCGAGAAATTTTCAAAGCCTGCGTCCTGCATCTCTTTGCAGAACTCGCACGAACGCTCCATCACCCAACCGTCAATCAGATGTGACAGACCGAGGTTCTCAGCCATCGGAAAAAGTGTCGAATTAGGTATATTTCCATACTGGTCGTCGTGCCAGCGCACAAAGCTCTCGCAACCGGTTATACTGCCGTCGTGAGCGCTGAAACACGGCTGAAAACGCAAAGAAAAGCCTCTCATGCCGTCGTTTATACATTCTCTTATATGCTGTTCAAGATTTGCGGCGAACATTCTTGTACGCTCAAGCGAACCGGAATAGAAAGCATAGCTGTTCTGCTTGAATTCCCTTGCACGGTACATTGCGGTACTTGCCGCCTTGCACAGCTCTTCTGCGTCTTCGCCGTTTTCGGGATAAAATGCTATACCCAGACTGCAATGGATAGAGTGTTCATCCTCTCCGAATTTCCACGGCTTTGAAAAGCGATATATCAGCATTTCGGCAAGATTTTTCGCCTCATCGTCCGTGCAATCCGGCAGATTCAGCATAAAGATCGCATTTGTGAAATAATATACGCCGATATCCTTTATCGGAAGGTTATTAAGATACTGAGCGATACTGCGTAACAGCATATCCGAGTATGTATGACCGTACACCGCCGATAACGAACGTGTGTTTGTAACCTTGAAAGCAAGCAGCGATCCCTTTCCGTTGCGTTTCATTATCTTGTCTAGGTCCTTGTTGAGCCTGGCACGGTTCGGAATACCGTATATTGCGTCATAGAAAGCAAGCTGTCGCATACGCTTCTGCGACTGTTCCAGCTTATCCTGCGTTTCCTTACGCATCATCAGCGAAGAAATAATCTGTGAAATGTTACGGAGTTGTTTGCGTTCACGCTGTGTCCAGTTGTGCTCCTTTTCTATCATCTGGAACATTATCAGGCTGTCAAACGCACCCGAATTTATCAGCTTGAAGATAGCATATGCTTTTATGCCGAACTTTGAAAGGTCATTGGTATCAGCGTCCGAAAATGCAGAAGATGTAAGGCTCAGATCCTCCCGTATCGAATCACAGCTCAGCGCCGTTTCCCCGTCTATTTCAAGCGGCAGTCTGCGATATTTGTAATCCCTGCACCAGCACAGCTCCTGTGTGAAATCATCACGGTCGACTATCGTTATCCTGTCAAGGTGGAAATAGTCGCCGATAAGCTCGGTTACCGAGTTGAGCGCTATATCTGCGCTCTTGCTCTCCATTATTATGGCATATATGTTATTCAGCAGAATCTGCTCTTCAACATTCTGACCCAGAAGCTTGTTTGCATTCTGCGAATTATCCATTTCCGACATTACGACAACAAAGGCGTTTGCCATGCGTGAAACCGTCTGTACAAGCGTTTCCCACAGCTGAATGTTTTCATCGAGCAGTTCCTGCGTTTTCGCTCCCAGTATCCACGTTCCGCTTACAAGGTGATTTATGCGTATATTCTTTTTCTTCTGATACGCAAAATCATCGGGAGAAAGCGACTTGTGCTGTGTTTTCGGAACGCATATCAGCTTACCGTTTTCATCAAATATTGCCGAATAGAGTTGCGGCTGGGCAAACGGGCGCTGTATGCTTGTAAGATAGTCCACATCAAGCACATCGGCAAGACCCGGTGCGCCTTTTTTAAGCTCGGACAGCTTTATGTTGTGCTTTTTGCGGAATTCGTTATATACAAGGTCGTCGCCCGCTGTTTCAAGATAGGTCGACACATCGCACATAGTACCCTCAAATCTTACCGGTCTGCCGTACTCGGCATACACCGCCTTGCAGGACAAAAAGAACCAGTGAAACTCATCGTTCACCATGAAACGGCAATGCGCCTCAAAACATTTTTCCTCATCCTGTGAAACATCGGTGAACATTTCCGTTATAGGCGGGATATCATCAGGATTTATAAGTTCCAGAAGTGACGGATAGGTCTGCTCAGACGCTTCACCCGGGTTTATTGTGAACGGAAAATCTCTTGAAAAACCAATTATTATATTAATGAATTTCTGACCGTTGGTGTTTAACTGCACCGTTTTCGCCTCCTCAGGCTGTATATCAGCAAATAATTTAGTGTAATAAACTGTTAAAGCGAGGTAACGCAATTAAAATCAAAAAAGCCTTTAGGCATGGACATATTTGCAGATATCCGCAGTACCTCCATTATGATTTTATTTAATTTTACCATAAAAAAGAATACAAATCAAGCTATTTTGTAAATTTTCACAACATTTTTGTATTATTTTTAGACAGCATACGAAAAAATACGGCAAAAATTGCCCGCAGGCGTTCTGCGGGCAGGATTTATATTCGTTTATTGTGCTCTGTTTCCGTCCGATGATTTATCAGAACTTGTTTCGTCTTTTTTGCTCACCGTGTTGCCTGTATTATCGGTACCGTCCGGAACTTCCGGCTTCTCTACCGAAGCAATGTCGTTCATATGACTGATCTCCATAAGATAATCGACCTTGCTTCGTACTCCGTCCTTAGTGGCAGTACCTGTCTGCTCCATAGACGTGCAGTATCCGTCCTTGTCAAGATAGTACACAACGCTGAAGCTGTCAAGGTCGCCGACAAGTCCGAGCTGGGAAGACATTGAGCTGTTGAGCTTTGAAACATCATACTGCATGGTTATCGTCTTACCGTCAGCGGTCTGCTTTACTTCAGAGCTTATCACGCTGTCCGGCTTTATGAATATCATGCCCTCATCGGTCATTGACATTTTGTTGGTACGGTTATAGCAGACATAGTTCTGATCGCCGCTTACAAGCGTATGCCATTCTCCGTCGGAGTAGTAATTGAATTCGGCGCCGTTGTGATATTCATAATACTTTGTATTTCCGTCCGTACCGAAATAGCTGTATGACAGCGTATCATTCTGATCGTAGCAGAATGTCAGTTCCTGCGTCACAGCACCGGTCCCCTTATCGGTAACAGTGAGTTCTGCGGAATAAAGCGAAGCATATAGCTTTCTTGAATTTTCTATATCACTGTAGCCTTCAATATGCGAATAATCGGCACTGCAAGCCGTCACAGCAGTTACAGCCGTTAACGCCGAAATAATCACAGCGATGATTTTTCCTGTTCTTTTCAATATAACGCTCCTTTTGCGATTTAACAATTTGCAACGTGAAATAAAAATACAGCGGGCGACCTGCTTAGTGCAAAATCCCCGCTGTTTCTTTATAATGTAAATTCTGTTCGTCTACACTTTTCTACACGTCTACACATCGGGCAAAGCCCGATTACACTACTTGACCGGGAGTGTGAATTATTCAGCAAAACCGCTTTCAACGAGCTTTACAAGACCGTCAACTGCGAGCTGTTCATCAGAGCCGTCAGCAATGATTCTGATTGTTGTACCGCCAACAATACCGAGTGAAAGGATACCGAGAAGGCTCTTTGCGTTTACTCTTCTTTCTTCCTTTTCTACCCAAATAGATGACTTGTACTCATTAGCCTTCTGGATGAAGAATGTTGCGGGTCTTGCGTGTAAACCTACCTGATTCTTAACGCTTACTTCTTTAACAAACATGATTGGTTACCTCCGTAAATTCGTATTATCTTTCCGTCGAGCCGTCCGCATTGAGATGTTATGCGGTATCTCCGCTCTGTACCTATAGTATATCCAAATGTGCCGTATTCGTCAACAAAGTTTTTTCATTTTGTCAATTTTTCTGCGATTATTTTTCATATTTGTTCAATAGTCCTCAATCATCACATCGCAATTTGTACGTTATGCACAAAAAACTTTCAACAAAGTATTCAACATACACATTAGTTTTCAACCGAGAGCAGCTCTTGCACTTTATGGGAGGACGTCAGTCGTTTTTACTTCTTCTCTTCTTCCTTTTCTTCCATAGTGATTATTATAAACGCCGTGGTCATAAACACCGAACATATCATAACAGCCCACTGATTTACAGCCGTCACACAAAGGTCGCCTGCGATTGCGCCTATGGCAAACATTGCGTTTATGCTGAACAAAAGCAAGCCCTTTCTCAGATCGTCACGATTTCTGTGTGCAACATATTCGCATATAGATGAAGCCGCCGTTCTCATATTGCCTATGCACATTGTCGTTGCGCAGGCGTAGCTCTGCGGATATGTGCCTCTTATGCTTATTTTTCTGAACGCCTCGACCTGAGCGCCGCAGGCAAGCGATATCATACAGTTGCAGAGAATGTTCAGCTCATGCGGAATAAACGCCGCCGCAAAAAGCGTAACTGCCTCAAACAGGATAACTATCTGCCGTCTGTGAAGCGCTCTGTCCTTGAATATATGATGTACAGTCTGTGCAAGCACAACTCCTGCGATAAACGCCATAACCGGCGCAAAATACCTAAGCGCCGTGCCGAAATTGCCTTTTGCCAGATTTACCGCCATAAGCAAAATGTTACCGGTCTGTGCGTTTGCGAAAACTTCACCTCTGCACATATAGGAATATGCGTCCATAAATCCGCCCGACATTGCAAGTATATACACAAGTGCCATTGAATTTTCACAGACGCTGATTTTCTTTTTCATATCATCACCGTTTATAATTTTATCATATTGCGCTTTGAGTTTCCATCGTTAATTGATACAAAATTTATTCCACCGTATGTGGATTTCAATGTATAAAATAAAAATGAGCCGTCTGAAAACGGCTCATAGCAGATTGTAGAAAAGTATGTTTTTGAAACAAACTTCTAACTCACTACCCCTATCCCCCTGCCCCCTTTCCCCGGGAAAGGGGGATTTTACTGGGGCTACCGC